>Ga0315914_1005968_pt1 | contig 17495 bp, 12 predicted proteins | sample MpolenodulesMG_FD_203920 | JGI IMG/M metagenome (GOLD analysis project Ga0315914, IMG submission 203920) | Medicago polymorpha root nodule microbial communities from Los Angeles, California, United States - elongated nodules | ecosystem: Host-associated > Plants > Roots > Nodule | place: USA...
TTTTTGCCATTTTTTTTAAAAGGGGGCCAAAATTGCAACTTTTGCAAACTTAGGGGGTAAAAAATGTGTTTAAGCCAAGTTAATTTCCATAAAAGTTCCATGGTGGGGGTTAATATTACTAATTCTTGGTTGCATGAGGCGGCGTCCGTGCTGGGTTGCAAAGGTGGGAAAGTGCCTTTCCTTTATTTGGGTCTTCCGATCGACGGTGATCCAAGGCGGTTGTTGTTCTGGGAGCCAGTTGTTAATCGCATTAAATCTACATTGATAGATTATAGTTTATAGTTAATTGATAAGTCATTCTTTGATAAAAATAACGGATAATTGATAAGTTAATTGATAGATTCTAGTTTATAACTGATGATTGATAATTTATAACTAATATATTATATTTGATGGTTGTTGACTGAGAGCTGATAAACTAATTGAAATGTTTCGTAAAAGTAGCGGTTTAACATTCTTAATTCATAATAAAATTTATACTTGACTCGGTTGATTGGGGGTATTTAGATGCAGTCATGGGAAGTTGAGGGAGTTTAAAACCGCTCTGTTGGAAAAATGGTGTTGGCGTCTGTTAGTGTATAATGATGGGTGGCGTAGAGTGTTGGTGGCTAGGTATGGTGCGGAGGATGGAAAGTTGGAGGTTGGGGGCCGAAGTTGTTCTTCTTGGTGGAGGGAGATTGTGAGAATCCGGGATGGGGTAGAGGGTAGTGGTGGAGGCTCGTTTGACAAGTGCGTGTCTCAGAAGGTGGGGGATGTGGCGGATACCGCATTCTGGCGTGATTGTTGGTTTGGAGTGGTGGCTTTCCGTGACCGTTTTCGTCGTCTGTATGATTTGGCCGACAACAAAGTGATCACGGTCTAGAATATGTATTTGTTGGGTTGGGAGGAAGGGGGAGATGCGTGGAGGTGGCGTCGTAGCTTGAGGGTGTGGGAGAAAGAGTTGTTAGCGGATTGTAGGGCATTACTTCACAATGTTTCTTTGCAGGATACTACTTCTGATATGTGGCAGTGGCATCTAGACCTGATAGGTGGTTATTCTGTTCGTGGTGTTTATGACATGCTGACAGCCCAGGAGCATGGTTACCCCCTATCAAGTTTCCATCAGGTTTCCTCCAAAGGTTTATGAATCTCGAAAACCTTAAGTTGACATGTAGTTCCTTCTCAGAGATTTTCTCGAGTGGTAGCGTTTGCACTGGACATTATAAAACAAGTATGAAGTTGAGAAGTTTAGTACTCAGTAACTTACACAACCTCGAGTTTATATGTGAAGTGAAATCTGAGGTGCAACCAATTATTCAGAACATGGAAACTCTGGTTGTATATAGATGTTCTAGACTCAAGAATATAGTTCCATCCTCAGTGCTGTTTGAAAATTTAGAGCACTTGCAGGTGAGCGATTGTGCTGGATTGGAAATTATTGTGAAATCATCAACAGCTGCCAGTTTACAAAAACTCAGAAAGTTGTGCATAGATGATTGTGAAAATATTGAAGAAATAGTTGCAAGTGATAGTGAGAATGATCCTTCTGAGCTACCTTTTATGAAATTGGAGTATTTGCGATTGAGTAACTTACCAAGGCTAAGAAGTTTTTGCAAGGGTAGACATGACTTCAAATTTCCACAACTGCAGAAGTTATTTGTAGTAGATTGTCCCGTGATGGAAACTTTCTCACGCGGAGTGTTGAATGCACCAAAGCTCATAGCAGTGCATGTGAATGAACAAGATGAATGGCATTGGAATGGTGACATTAATACTACTATAAGAAAATTTGTAGCAAAAACGGTAATGTCTATACAAAATCGATTATCTCCGATCATAATTCAAATGTTATGGCTTGCATTCTCACATTGTTGTGCTTTTCCTTGTTTATGAATATCCAGAACTCTAAGGATGATTGAATTTGTCCGCAGCATTCAAATGAATGCTCAAGTAGACCATTCTTTGCAACCACCTGGTAGGTTATTCAGAATCAGCATATTGGCCTTCTTTTTCTTTCTTTATTTTTTATTATATTTCTTTTTTAGAAAAAGAATATTGTGTTAGTTTCTTCTTTATGTTTAATTTTTGCTGTCACTTTGACAACAGTTCTTTCTTTTTATTTCCTGTAGGGAAAATCCACATGTATTGGGTATGCGGATAATCCCTGATGGCAAAAAGCGTTTACGTCATGTCATGATGTATGAGTCTAATGACTTTTCTATGATAAAAGACTTCTGTCCCTTGTAATCTATTATTAGCAAAACTTATCTCTCCTAAACTTCGTCCCTGAGTTAATATAGGTAAGTAATGCTTGATTCAGTGTGTATATGTGATCAATTGTTAATTCTTGATATTAAATTGGTGGGATAGAAATGAATGTTTCTTCAAAAGTTTTGTGCATGTTGGTCATTGGTCGGGCAGTCCGGTGCACTAAAGTTCCTGCCAATTGGTGTATTTTACGCATGTTGGTCATTGGTATTTAAGTTTTTTTACTAAGATTTTCTATGGTCATTAAATTAACTTTTTAGGGGAAGCACAATTGCTTTTTAAGAAGCTTTTTAAAAAAGGAAAGTGAAAATGATTTCTCTTGGTTGGTTGTGAGGTTTCTCTCGATTCCAGAAGAAAACTTGATCCTCCTTAATCTTATAAAGGTAGCAAATCTATCTTGTTTGTGAAATGAGTTGTGTTATTTTCACACATAATTTGACATCAAATTTTGACAACAAATTATATGGTTTACACATTTCAAATATTTGGTTAATTATCTCTCAAAAAAAAATAATTTGGTTAATTACGTTAAATGAGTAGTTAATGAGTATACCAATGTGTCCGTTGCAATTCATTAACCATCAATTGAACGTCATTAACTGAAATCTTTTGTAGATTATTTGTCAAAAATAGATTAGCTTTATCCAAGAGAGTTGTGAAGAATACAAAATGGTTATAAGTTCTTTACTAGTTTTACCTGGTGCTTTGAAGGGGTAAGAATGATCTTAAATCTTTTGATGCATGTTTTTCATTTGATTGACATATACAGTTGGTTTCCATTCAGTGCTTTCTCTACTCATGACTGGATACTCTTTGTTTGAGATTCCAATCTTGATTAGATACAATGGTTTTGAGATAAGATCTGAGGTAATTTCATCATACCAAGGATATGTAGAGTCGATCTGAAGATGGCCAACTCATACATGTCATTTTGTTTTCTAAAATGCAACTTACTCTGATAATCCAAAATAGAAGAAGTATTTGTATCATAAATTGATACTCCTAAGATACTTACGGATACTCCTAGAAGTATTCAAACTTTTTTTTAAATGTTTCAGGTTCCTCATGGATATAGCAATAATACTTTTATGACTTAAATGTACTTTTGATATCCATATTTTCATTTCTCACAAGTTTTAGTGCCCCTATTTTAAAATTCGGCTTTTTGGTCTTTTTATTTAAAAAATTTCTAACTTTTGATCCTTCACCTCCACTAAAAAAACTTGTTTTTAGTGACACTAAATTTTGGTAGGTTTAGCCCTAGGTACTTATGCTCACGGTTTTTTTCGTCGTTGTAGTCTACAACAATGGACTTCTATTTGTTAGACAAAACTTTTGGTTTTACGTACGGGTTTTAGCCGTAGTTATAGAGTTTTAATCAGAACTTACAAATCAGTAGGTATATGTAGTTGTTGCTATACCTATGGTAAGTGGACGTTTATTTACGGAAATTTACCGTAAAAAAAAGCCAAGTTTTTAGATACTTGGGGCTATACTTACGGTAACATAACATTTATCTACGGGAATGTACTGTCACTAAAAGTTTGGCTTTTTGTAGTGGGGATGGGAACAAAAAATTGAAATATGGAGACTAAAAATCTCCTGTATTAATATTTATTTTTAAAAAAAAATTGTATCTATGATATACTTTTATTGAATCTAACGTGTTCTTAAGCAACAAAAAAAAGAATCTAACGTATAAAAAGAATCTAACGCATTTAAGTCATGTCACACCTTGAATTTAAAAAAAAATAAAATTGGTATTCACATATTTGTATTTATGTCACCTGTATCTGTACTACTAGCGAGACGTCATACATCTTATTAATTTTATTTTTTTTCAACAAACATCTTATCAATTATTATCTATTGTCATGCCCGATTCTGTCTAAATTTTAAAAGCATTAATAGGCTGCCAAACTAAGTAGTTGATCTCATTCACCACCGGGTTGTGTTAACAATTTTATGATAGGATGTAGTCAAAGTTTATATTAATCGTCGTGTTTGTATGTAGTTTGATCTAACGGCCTCTCTAATTTCGAAAAAAAAAACATTTGTTAGTTCAATTAATTGAATCTAAAACCGACTAGTTTGCATGTTTATTTGATTGTGGTTGTCCTCCAATATCGTTCAATCAAATTACACGATCATTAAATTAGGTTAAACTGCGATTGACTGAACCTATTTTATTTTTGCAAATTTATTTTAACTTATTTAATATTTATTTATTTGTCATCCGGGTCAACCGTTCAAATATGATTAAACTATGACTTGGATGTCTTACCGGTTTATTTTGCGCAATACATTATAACAAATTTTGTCTAGTGCAATAACATTTATCAGATCATCAATTACAAAATTCCAATTCAAAGTAATATTGCAAAGTCAAATTTCTTGCATGCGGAATTTTGATGTTTAGCATTTATAAAATGAAGTTATATATGCAAGGTTGATTTAGTACTAGATATTATTTTATTATTATAGTACTAGTTTAACGTGGTTCTTTGTAATAATTTAATGGAATAATGGTTGCAAAGAAACTTGTAAGCAAAATCCGTGGTATGTGACGCAAACAAATTAAGAAAAGCAGCAAGGAGCAAACCATATTATGAATAATTGCAAGACAGAAGAATAAAGAATATGCTTTTTATTAAAGAATTTGCTTGCATCACATCCAAGAGGTTATATTAAAGAGAATTTTCAAAAGGATATGAATCTAAGGGATATATTTTCGGAGGATATCAAAAAAGCGTGAAATATAGTAATATATTTAGAGGTAATAGCAAAGATTTATCTTTTTTAATTTTATTCCTTTTTTTAATTAGCAGTTGTTTGTAATCACCATTTGTCTTCTCTTGCAATTGTATAGAGCTGTCAATTGCATTCCACAAGAGAACAAGAGAAAATATTATCTGATACTGCTGCAACTTTCTTTAAAGGTATTGCTTTTCCATCAACAAATGAAATTTAGTTATCTATGTTTTTAATAGTACGTTTTTAGAGAATATTAGGTATATAAGGAGAAATATATTTTGAGACAAATTTGAGATCAAATTCGATAAAAAGCTAGATGGTTGTTGCACTTCAAATACCTGGTTTACATAGTTTAGTGGATTGTGAATAAATATAATAAGATGTTGCATGCATCTTGTATTCTTATTAACCTTCCGGTAACAACCAGTGACATGCACACCCATAGGTGGTATACACACTCAAATCTCCACACAAACATGTGACATGTGGCCTAGACTCCACAAACACTTTGTCTTTCTTCCCTTTCATCCATCTCTCTCCTCTCAAATATGTGGGGGTGTATGGGTGGTATGAAAATATGAGTGGTCTACCAATCATTTTCAAAAAAAAAAAAAGGACAATTAATTATGATTCGTGTTGTGAATTATGTAATTTCAAATCTCACATCAATGAAATTTAGATTTGTGGAACAAGTATCAACGACAACCAATAACCAAAACAACCACAAACAACAACAACATTTCTAGATCCAATTTAGAAACTAAGTGTAAAGCATAACCACAATTAAACCAAAGAATAAACAAAATAAAGAGAGTAGAGAAAAAGAATTACACCAAAAAAAGTTTACCGAGTTCAGTCCAACAATGACCTACTCTGGGGAGAGATGAATCTTATCAATCCACTATCAATGAGTTATTTACAAAGAGATACAAAAGGGTTACAAGAAATTAACTTCAATAAGTTTCCAAAGAACAAACCTAACTTCTACCCATTTTCCAATCTCTTTCCATAAACAAGACACTCAATGATTTTCACTCTCTCAAGGTGTGTCCCAACTCTAGAGTCTAACCCCCAAAAGTGAACCAATTTTTAGCCTTTGATTTCCTAAGGATCTTCTCTTTTGGTTTCCCAAGTTGCCCACAAAGACTCTCCTTTGGTGTGTTTCCCAACCCCATGAATCTCTCCCCAAAAGGTACTAACTCTCTCCCAAAATCCCTTTTTTTGGTTCTCCAAGATTCACATCTTGATGCTTTGAACCTCACTCAAAGACCCTCAACTTTTAGTATCTAAATACCCTAAAAGTTCCCTCCTTTGCGTTCCATGATATTCACCAAGATTATACAACAAATCGGTCAAAGGATGCTTATATAGTGTCTAAATCCAAGCAAAATTGTGTCACGATATGCCTGAATCGTGTCACGATAAGTCTCATAGACAGTTCAGTACTGCACCCTTATCCCAAAAGTTTGTCCCGATTTCCCAATCACGATTTTGCTTCCACCAACTTCCTTCAGGTTTTGCCTAAATATCTCGGCTATAAAATCGTGTCACGATTTCAGCAACACCGGAAACACAAAATTTGAGTCATTCCTCAACAATTCTCCACATTGATTCTAAATTTGTAGTGATGCCAATTTAACCATAAACCACCTTGCTCCTTAACCTTGCCTTGACTACTCCTCAAGACAAAACCAATCAAGTCCAATTCATTGCTTGAACCTTGATCTACACACCAACCTCCACTTACATCCAACCGCCCTCGGTAATCCTACAAGCTTCAGAGTTTGATTCTTCCTCTTGCATCCAACTACACTTTATAGTCCCAAAAATTTTCACGTTTACCTTTTCAAACTTCGGATTGCCTTCTGCCCTCTTGAAGATACTTGTACCCAACTACACTAGGAATTTGAGATAGTTCCACAAGTCTACACCATAACCTCTTCATTCCCCGGAGTGATCAAATCCGTCCTCCTGAAGATTCACTTGCCTCCAATAACCATTGGTCTTTTCAGGTAATCTTAAAAGTCATAGCACACATTCTTCAACCCCCAAAATGTCTTCCGTCCTCGTAAAGACTTATCTTGCTCACAACTAGTACATATCACCCAAGGTCTCCATAGTCGTACCATTATGGTGTCTTCAACTTATCTCCTTCTAGTCTCACTAGTGGAAGACACCAGCTCATTTCTCCACCTCAACTTTGAAATGCGTACACCCACTATGTGTTTCACCTTGTAACTCCACCTTTAAGGTTGAACATGAGTATTTTTATCTCCACCTCTCAAGACTGAACTTGACCTTTGGAAACACACACATCACCACCACGACATCACCATCATGACCTCCTTTCTTAACACTTTACCTTCTTCGATTGTGCTAGGTTGCCCGACATCACCGCCTCACCCTTCAGTGCTTCCATACACTTCAGTTGAACCATAATTGCATCATCTCTAAGATATCAACTTTGGTACCCATGATGCACACTTGACAAACTTCTCCCCTTACCCCACGGTGGGCGCCAATAATAAGATTTAGATTTTTGGAGCAAATATCAATGACAACGAATAACCAAAATAGCCACAAGCAACAACAACATTCGTAGATCCAATCTAGCAACCAAGTGTAAAATCGAACCAAAGAATAAACAAGTTAAAGATAATAGAGAAAACGAACAACACCAAGAAATGTTTACCCAGTTCGGTTCAACAATTACCTATTATGGAGAAGAGATTGATCTCTCCAATCCACTATCAATGAGTTCTTTACAAAGAGATACACAAGGGTTACACGAAATTAGCTTCAATAATCCCTCCAAGAACAAACCTAACTCCTACCCATTTCCCAATATCTTTCCATGAACAAGACACTTAATGATTTTTACTCTCCTAAGGTGTTTCTCAATTATTTCTCAACTCTAAAGTCTAACCCCCAAAAGAGCACCAATATTTAGGCTTTGATTTTCTATGGATCTTCTCGTTTGGTTTTCCAAGACTCACCATAGTTGCTCACAAAGACTCTCCTTTGATGTGTTTTTCAACCTCATGAATCTCTCCCCAAAAGGCACCAACTCTCTGCCAAGAGCCCCCTCTTTTGATTCCCTAAGATTCACATCTTGAAGCTGTGAACCTCATCTAATCTAATCTAAATACCCTTAACCTTTAATATCTAAATACCCTAAAATTTCCCTCATTTGGTTTCCATGAGATTCACCGAGTTTACACAATAAATGGGTCAAAGGATGTTTGCATAGTATTCATATCCAGGTGAAAATTGTGTCACGATAAGTTTCGTACATAGTAAAGTACCACACCCGCGAACCTTGGAAAAATTGTGCAACAAACCAACTTATTGGAAATAAGCTCACGTTAGAACATACCATTTAGAAGGATCAAGTTTGATTTTTTGTAGGAACAATTATTTGCTTATGTTTGACGGAACTTAGAACTTGCTAGGGTCTTTTCCTAAAAATAGGAGGGTTAAAAAAAAAACAAGAGTAAATAGTCACTTTAGTTATTGACCCTGCACTTTGTTATCACAAAGGTCTCCGACTCCGGATTAAATATAAAATAATTCTTGAATGTGCACTTTCGTTATCACTTTAGTTATTGACGTTAAATAATTCTTTTAACCGATGATGTGACAAAGGTTTCATGCTGACAAGGAGTATGGGGTGTCACATGGACTAAAATGAATATAGAAAATGATCACTTTGGTCTCTAAACCGAAAATCAATATCCTCAAACTCATCCCAACGAAGTGTTGCTCTTTGATAAGAACTGAGTCATCTTCCTCAATAAAATTGTTCTATAATTGTTGTAGTTGCAGGGGAGACTTGCTGTTAGATCCCTAAATATAAATACTTACTATCAGTTAGACTCGACATTAAACAAATCTAAGTCTAGGACTAACAAAAAGATAAATTGAGCAAACTCGGAATCAGCTTGTCTCTCATTCCCTCTCTAACTTAAAAGGAAGAGCGCGAGTTCTGCCACCAGAGAGTCATTACAAAATGGCAGTTCAAAGAGACGCATCTCAATGCTTCACGATGATGTTTTTGTTATTTTCTTCCACCCATCCATTGTCTTTGTCTGCTGATTTTTTGTTCTTCTGTTTGTATATGTTGGTACTTATTGCTGCTACTTTAGGTTTTCTTGCTGTCAGAAATTTTATTAGGTCAATTATCATTAGTAATTCAATTAGAGAGTTGCACTGGTTTGTCACTTCTTTCAGCTTAGATTTCAATTTGTAGCAAGGTTTAATCAGCTTCCTATATAAACTTGATCTTAAAATTCAATACAAATCTTATAAGAAAACCTCTCTTATAAAACTGAGAAAGAACCAACACAGAGAGATAAAACTGTTAAGAGTCCCACGTTCAATGAGATAAGGCTTGGGCATGAGCTTATAAGTAGAGGCAATCCTCACTTTAAGTCGATTTTATAAGGTTAAGTTAAGCCCAACCCGCACAACGACATCGATGCGAGCAGAAACGTGCAGAGGAGAAAATGAAGCCACCAAAAAAAAGGTAGCAAAACAGATTTTGGAAGTAGAGAAACAAATTCGAAGCACAAAAAAAACCCTGAATCATACCTCAAATGTAGTGAAACACTGATTCAATTAATGGTGGTCGTGTGACGAGACTAGACGAGACAAGATAGAGGTTATGCACCTGGAAAGATAGTTTAGGCTTCTAGCGCATGAAAACGAGTGGAAGCGGAGAGGCAACTTACAAACAAACAACCAACAGTTCTAGTGATGGGGCACATGTTGTCATCGTTGTTGCCGATTGTGGTCTGGTGACTGCTCAACCTATTGACCAAACAACCCCTTAGATTAGTATATGTCAACATGGTGGGATGTGGTTGGATGTATCATGTATGTGCTTCAAAGGTTAGTTCGTCAATATGATGAGATGTGGTTGGATGTATCATGTATGTATAAAATAAGTTTTGCCCTGACATTGTAGACAAATTAAATCCAATGAGAAACTAAACTTATATTTCAATTGAGAAATTTCTATTATTAAAGAGGTATGTAGTATGTTATTTGAGCAATCATTTTTAGGACAAATTATGGAACAACCAAAGATATACAAAGAAATGTAGGTATTGGCACAAAAACTAAAGCAAGAGAGAGGGAGAGAGTGAGAACACAGTGAAAGTATGAGGGAGAGAGTTGTTCCAAAAGTTGTCACAAAATAGTTGTACAAATATAATTTCTCATTATTTTAAGATAATCTAAATTTGACCTAGATAATAATCCTTTAATTTTTAATTTCAGTGACATGATGACTCTCATTAGTCATTAGCCTATTCCTAAAGTGTGTAGTTATAAATAACATCAATTTATATAAGATATGCTGGAATATCGAATAAAGATAAGAGATAGAAGAGACCAATTACGACTATCTTTCATTTTTGTTATTTATTGATTTAATTCCTTGTTTCTTTCAACTGACAGCTAGCAAAGGAGTGGCCATGGATGTTATTATTTCAGTTGCTGCTAAGATTTCTGAATATACGGTTGTACCTATTTGTCGTCAATTTGGTTACATACTATACTACAAAGGAAAACTTGAAAGGATGAAAATTGAGGTCCAAAAGCTGGAAGGATCAAAAGATCATGTGCAACACAGTGTTGATGAGGCTAGAAGGAACGGAGAAGAGATTGAAAATATTGTCCTGAAGTGGCTGAACGGTGTGGACAACATTGTTGCTGAGGCAAAGAAACTTATTGACACTCAGAGCCATGCAAAATCTCAATGTTCTATGAGATATTTTCCCAATCTGTGCACAAGGCATCAATTGGGTAGGAAGACCAAAAAGATGATACAAGAGATTTCTGAATTTCTTGCAGAAGGAAAATTTGACCGAATCTCTTACCGTGCTTCTTCTCAATTGACAGTCACGCCATTTGGTCGAGGTTATGAGGCCGTGGACTTGAGAACATCAATGTTGAATGAGATTATGCTGGCATTGAAGAATCCTAACATCTTCATGATTGGGGTGTATGGGATGGGTGGAGTGGGCAAGACAACACTGGTGAAAGAGTTAGCTTGGCAAGCTGAGAATGATGGATCATTTAGTTCTGTAGTTATGGCTACTATCACTGATTCTCCAGATGTGGAAAAAATTCAAGGCCAAATTGTTGATGCCTTGGATATGAAATTTAACAAGGAAAGCATAGAAGGAAGAGCAACACAATTACGGAATAGGATAATCATGGAGAAGAGTATTCTTGTTATTCTTGATGATATCTTGGGTAGACTTGATTTGGTAGAAGTGGGGATTCCTTTTGGTGATGACCACAAAGGATGCAAGTTGGTGGTGACATCCAGAGATCTTAATGTGTTAAACTGTGAGATGAACATTCATAAAGCATTTAGACTTGATGTTTTGCATCAAGAGGATAGTTGGAAATTATTTGAGAAAATGGCAGGTGATATTGTTCATGAATTAAATATAAAGCCAATTGCGGTAGAAGTGGCCAAATGTTGTGTTGGTTTGCCCCTTTTGATAGTTACTGTGGCGAAGGCTTTGAGAAAAAAAGATGCATTTGCATGGAAGGATGCCTTAAATAAATTGAAAAGATTTGATCAAGAAGGTTTGCATAAGAAAGTTTACTCTGCCTTGGAATTGAGTTATAATTTTTTAGACAGGGATGACCTGAAGTCACTTTTCCTATTCATTGGTTCATTTGGACTGGACCATATCCACACTGGAATGTTGTTTCAGTGTTATTGGAATTCAGGGTTATGTGAACATCTTCAGACATTGACAGAGGCACGAAATCAATTTTTCAACTTAATAAATGACCTTAGGGCCTCTTCATTGTTGCTTGAACGTGAAAGAGGTCGAGTAAGAATGCATGATGTTGTACGTGATGTAGCTAAATCAATTGCATCTAGGTTTCATCCTACTTATTCGGTGAAAAGGTACTCCGAAGTCAAACAATGGCCAACGATAGATCAGCTTCAAAAGTTCCATCAAATCATTTTGCCTTGGTCTTATATTAATGAGCTTCCTGAGAAATTGGAGTGCCCAGAGTTGAGGCTACTTCTACTTCATAATATAGGCGACAATTTGAAAGTCTCTGATGAGTTTTTCTCTGGGATGAGAGAAGTAACAGTTCTAGATTTGTATGGAATGATGTTAACCCCTTCCCCACCTCCATCTCTCTCTTTCTTGACAAACCTTCAAACATTGATTTTGGCTGGATGTGAGTTAGAAGATATATCGATAGTTTTGGAACTGAAAAGTTTAGAGATTCTCAGCCTTGAAAGATCTGACATTATACAACTCCCAGAAGAGATAGGACAACTGGCTAATCTTCGAATGTTGAATTTAACCAACTGCTCTAGACTGAGATTCATTCCTGAAAATCTTATTTCAAGCTTAACATGCTTAGAAGAGTTGTACATGGGCAATTGCTTTATCCAATGGGACGTCAAGAGAAGCAAAAACCAAAGCAACAATGCAAGTCTAGAAGAGCTAAGTAATCTGTCTCATCTAAAAACTTTGGACATAATGATTCAAGATTCTTCAGTTTGGCCAAGGGACTTGCAGGTATTTGCAAAGCTTGAGAGATACAATATATTTATTGGTGATGTGTGGAAATGGTCTTCGGAATGGGCTGGAGGTGCTTCTGAATCTTCAAGAACACTTAAGCTGGCAGAGAGTAAGGGTACAAGCATTCTTTCAGATTATGGATTTAACTTATTGTTGAATTCAGCGGAGGATTTGTGCGTAGCTCAATTACAACGTGCTAGAGGTGTCCTTTACGAGTTGAATATGGAAGGTTTTCGACAATTAAAGCATTTGTGCATCGAAGACAGTTCTGAACTGGAGTGCATCGTTAATTCAATAGGTTGCTTTTATCCCTATCCCGCCTTCCCCAACTTAGAGACTTTAGCTCTTCAAAATCTGTTTAATCTGAAAGAAATATGTCATGGACCAATTCCAATTCAATCTTTTTCCAAGCTGAAATTTATTCAGGTCAAAGGTTGTGATAAGTTGAAGCATCTGTTTTCGTATTCTCTAGTTAGAGATCTTCCTCAACTTCTTGAAATAAAAATTTCGGATTGCAAAATGATTACAGAAATCATAGCTGAGCAAACATCTGAGGATGATATAGAAGTAAACAAGGTTATGTTCCCCAAGTTGCGTTTACTTGAACTTGAATGTTTGCCTGGTCTCATTAGTTTCTGCTCTGTGCCATTGGCAGTTGAAAATTATGAAGATACACAATGCATGGCACTAATCGATCAAAAGGTAAACAAATTTTACAAACTTTATTTCCATTTTTATTTTTGACGGAAGCTCCTTCAACGACCCCACTTAATGGGATGAGGCTTGGGCGTCGTTGTTGGAAGCTCCTCAACAACTGCTTTTAGTTGTAACCTGCAAGCATTGACCATAATATATATGGGATAGACAAATAGCTTTATTAGCTTGATAAATGGTAACTAGCATGGTATAAGATGATGAAATTTCTTATCTTCTGAAAGTATGCCAATAATAAAAGGGGTGTATGTTAACTAGGGATAATACTCCAACTAAATGATATACCAGCCTGAGTTTGTAATTTATGCTAATAGGAGACACAGATGAGAAGACTAGTAGTTTGTATTGCTTTTACCTCTGGATTACACTAATCAGTTGAAATCTGTTGTTAATATTCAACTCTTGTTTTGTGGTTACATCCTTCCGTTATTTTGTTAGTTCTATCATCTTCTATATTATTACCAGATTTTCCCCCAACATCACTTAATATGAAAAATAACAATTTTGCAATATTATGCATGTCAATAGGTTGGAATGTCCCAACTTGAAACCTTGAAGCTGTCTAAGATCAATTCTTGGAAATTATGGGATGACATACAATCGAGTTATTCTTGTGTTCAAAACTTGACAAGGTTGACAGTTGACAAATGTGACAAGATAATTCACATATTCTCATCCCTGGTGGCTAGAGAACTCGTAACCCTGCAATATCTTGAGGTTAGTAACTGCCAAATGTTGGAGGATATAATTTCCTGGGATGCAATTTTGGGCAATCATTCTTCAGCTCCGGAACCACTCTCTAATGAGGACGTAAGAACTTTCTCAAACTCTCTAACTTTGGTTTGGTTTCCCTTTATAGATATGTTGGTTTTACATTTAACTGAAAAGGATCTAAATATTTTGTTGACTGCAGGTTATACTCCCAAACTTGATAACATTGGTAATCTCCCATTTAGATCACTTGAAGTCAGTATGGCACAATCAACTTGGTCCAAATTCCTTCAATAAACTAAAGCATCTGGAAACTAAATTCTGCGATAAATTATTAAATATATTCCCATCTCATGTTTTTGAAAACTTGCTGAATCTAGAGACAATAATCGTAACCAATTGTCCTGCACTGGAAGTTCTATTTGAAGTACAAGAATTTAAAATAGGAGCTTGTAGCCAGATGCAATTGAGGAATCTTTCTTTGGAGCATTTACCAAATCTTAAACACATATGGAGTAGAAATCCTTATGGAAGCTTCAGGTTTCAAAACCTCGGTCAACTGAAAGTTGTTGAATGTAAAAGCCTTGATCATATTTTTCCATTATCTGTGGCCCAAGAACTTCTATATCTCCAAGTGCTTCATATAGAAGAGTGCGGTGTAGAGACTATTGTTGCACAGGATGAAATGGCCGACACAGTTCCAATACTTGTTTTCCCAAAATTAACATCTTTGAGTCTCCGAAGTTTAGCTCAACTTAGAAGCTTCTGCTATGGATTACACACCTTCGGTGTGCCTTTCTTAAGAGATTTGGATGTGTATCATTGTGATCAGCTTGAATTATTCGAGCAGAAATCTCTAAACTACCAAGGAAATACCCCCGTTGATCCAGAAGCCCTATTTTCATTTGAAAAGGTAAAGATTAATCTCAACATTCTAAACGCCAAACATGTTATTTTTGATAGATAGGTGCAATGTTACTTGTTTTTTCTCTTTTGAAAATGTAAATAAAATTAGATTGTTGATTTTATTACATGTTTTCATCCTGGTTTTTGTTAGCCTAAAAGTTAATATTGTTCTATCTGCAAAACAGTGAGCATTATTCTTTTTTAAACTTAGTTATTAGGCTGTATCTTATTACTTGTATTATATTTATGCTTGTATAGGTTGTCCCAAACCTAAGGGAGCTTATTCTGAACGGAAGGGATGTTACTATGTTATGGAACAGTCAATTTAATCACAGGCCGATCTACACAGTAAAAGATCTTCGCTTGCGTTGTTTTCACAATGAGTCTGACATATTTCCATACAGTTTCCTCCAAAGATTTATCAATCTTGAAAATCTTACGGTTACTTGCAGTTCCTTCACAAAGATTTTCTCGAGTGGAAGTGTTGGCACTAGACATTCTGACACAACAATGAAGCTGAAAAGTCTGGTACTTATTGAGTTACATAAACTCGAGTTTATATGCGGGGACCATTCTGAGATGCAGTTTTCTCTTCAAAATCTTGAACTATTTGAAGTATTTAAATGTTCCAGACTGAGGCATATAGTTCCATCCTCAGTGCTATTTGAGAATTTAGTGCATTTAAGAGGGGCCTTTTGTAATGGATTGAAAAATATTTTGTCATCATTAACTGCTACTAATTTACCAAACCTTGAGACATTGTCAATAGACCATTGTGAAGCGATAGAAGAAATAGTTGCAAGTGATAAAGAGAATGATGCTGGTGAGCTAGGTTTTCTGAAATTGAAGTATTTGCGGTTGTATAACTTACCACACTTAAGAAGTTTTTACAAGGGAAGATACAATCTCAAGTTTCCATTGCTTACGAAGTTATTTGTAGTAAATTGCAACATGATGGAAACTTTCTCAAATGGAGTATTGAATGCACCAAAGCTCAGAGCAGTACGTGTAAGTTTTACTTCACAAGATCAATGGTGTTGGAATGGTGACCTTAATACTACCATAAACAAACTTTTTTCTGGAACGGTAATGTGTACAACTTTGATTATCTCCAGTCATAATTCAACTTTGATCGTTTGCATTCTTAGTCATTAATGCTTTGTCTTATTGATGAATATCCAGAAATCTAAGGATGCTTGATTTTGTCCTGAATTTGAATGACGACTCAAGTAGGTAATTCTTCGCAACCAAATGGTAATTCAGAGTTAGCACATTGGAAGTTTTTATTTCTTTTGCATAATATTTTGTATTCTGCAATATTTCTGTCTTAGTTTCATTGCCATACCCTTATTTTTTAAACTCTCTTTTCTTTTTTGGTTTAATTATTCATTTAGTCCTTTCAAATATACCAAATTTTGATTGTAGTACTTGTAAATTTCGTTTTTTTTATCCATGCAATATTAGAAATATATCTTCCATCTATTTGTATGAAGATTCTGGTGGATATATCAATGTATAGTTTCACTCTCATCTGTACTTTCTGAAAAGAATTTAATTTTGATGCATTGTTACAATATCAACTAATTACGAATTATTTATTTTATGTGACTTTTTGTGTAAAAATTTACTGAAAGTGTAAAAAGTTACTCCATTAGCAATGCTTATTAATTGATTTCTTTTAAAACTCAAGAAATTTTCTATCGTCTGTTGTATTTTTGTTAATCAATTTAATTGGTATTGACTGGTTCACAGGCTTAACTTGTAGTCATGATTCTGATTTTGTATCTGCTGTTGACAGATGGGAGTGGTCATTGGTTTTCCAATAAATCGATATCATTTTGTGGTATTGATTCCTACTCATTATTTATTTCTTCTTTTTGCAGAATCACCTATAAGAAGATAGAAAGTTACAAGAGGGTCATTTTGATAAGCTTTTGATGTAAAAGGGCCAAGATTTGAAGTTGGAAGGATCTGTAAAGCAATACTGTAGGGCACTACATAGACAAAGGATCCCTTCTAAGTAGAAAATAGACATGCACAACCTGCACAACGATGTGTATGGCCGTGCACGTCAGTGGAAGCCTGGAATAGATAAGAAAATGCAGCGCCACACTCTCCTCTTATCCAAAAAGAAATGATAAGCCAAAGGTAGAGGATCACCATAAGAAATGTAGTTTCTTGATAAGATCATAAAACTTGGTTCAATCTAGAACCAAAAAGAGACAAAACTCTCGCAACACATAAAAGTGTATATTGTAATCAAGATGTTACTAACTTATCTCCAAAAAAAATTGTATTGAAGATAAGCAATTGTTTCCTCTGCTTATGCAACTTTCCATAGATAAATAGCAATGTCTCCTTTCCTCGCAATTTAAATTGCAAGGATGATACTGCTAGGTATATTATCCAGCACAATTTCATTTATATTAAATTTTATAATGACATGTGAGTTGTAATTTCTTGGTACGGTTAAGTAAATCTAAGGACCGAGACGATTATTTATCTCGTGATATATCCATAAGATATAGAAGATTTAAATTTATCAAACGGTTCTGAATTAGACCCATTCAATTCTGTCTGTTCTAGAACTAAATA
>Ga0315914_1005971_pt1 | contig 17493 bp, 17 predicted proteins | sample MpolenodulesMG_FD_203920 | JGI IMG/M metagenome (GOLD analysis project Ga0315914, IMG submission 203920) | Medicago polymorpha root nodule microbial communities from Los Angeles, California, United States - elongated nodules | ecosystem: Host-associated > Plants > Roots > Nodule | place: USA...
AAACATATCCTCAGAAAACCAAAAAAGCGAGACGGGAAGAGTTGCAGGAAGTATGTAATGACAGCAACGTTGAGCGGAAAAGAAATCCAAAGGATAAATTGAAAACAAAAGTAGAGGAGACTCATGGCCAGATGGATGGTCCCAAGGCTTGGGGTGCAAATGATTTTTTCTTTGATCCTGCTACTTTTTCTTCATGTACTTTTTTATCCAATCCGTTTATATTGGATTTTAAAAAAATGCGTCAAACACTGTGATCATATTAGTTCTAATACTGTTGAGAATAGTCCATATTTCCCTTTTATGATATTTATAATTTAAACTCTCTACTTGCTACTTCTGCAATTAAATTCAAAGATCTCAGTCTCTCTACTTGTTGATTTGGAAATTATTAAGTTAGAATTTGAATGCCTTTTGTATTAACCGTGTAATCATATTAATTCCTCATGTATAAAGATGATTTTTGAATTATTCTTCTACATTTTGGGCTACTGAAGCTGTTGAATCGCCTGAGCTAACAAATATAATGATTGCTTGGATGATTACGAAATTTCAGTGTAGGGATTACTCTAATCGTAAGTTGCTGGTAGTTAATTTAGTTATTAACAAAAGCATAATGTCAATGCCATGGTGCAAAAGCTACTTTCTGTGACTGCATAGATTATAACAATTACATTTATTTTATCAGTATTTTCTTTCTAATTTTATTTATTTTGTAATTGTTTGGTAATTCTAAAGTGAGTTTGTTTATTTTTAGGGAATGGGGATAGCAGTTTGTTTATTATAGTATAACAATGCGTAATTGTAAACTTGTAATTTTGTACAATTGGGATTAGAAAGAAACAAAGTTGGGGAATCCAATATTAATCTTCATAGAATCTGCCACAAACAACTTAAAAACAAATGCAGGATATTTCCTAGTCTTGCATTTGATGTTGTAATGTTCTACATATTTATTTATACAAAATAGTACAATCAACTGATATACCAGACCTTGTTAAATCCAGTTAGAGCATCTTCACCAAGGTTTTCATAATTGAGTTTCAAATCTAAATAACCGTTCCATAAAATCTGTTTTCATTGGAGCATATCTATTAGATTGTAGAGTATCTTATTTAATTATGCTATCATACCTTATAACTTGCTTCATACAAATATAGAATTAGTTATCCTCGGCTTCTTTGCAATCAACCAACAAAAGAATTAAATATGTATCATTGGATTAAAAAATATTATGGGTTGTATAAATGTGATGTGGCACAGTGTAGCGATTAATTGAGAGATAAACTACACCTGATAAATTACTTATATTATGTTCATTGGAGACGCTCTTGAAACCACAACCTTGAGCACTGCTATTTAGTACGAAACAAGGCACATACGAAACACAAGAAAGCTTGCGCGTTCGGTTTTGTAAACAATATGCACTATTCAATTCGGTATATGACACCTTTGTGAAATAAAATAAAATTTTCATTTCACACAATACATGGTCAGGTGGTGGGTTAAAGTGGGATCATGACATTAATACATGGTCAAATAGTGGCGTATAATAACCAGGTAGAAGAATTCGTGTGTTTCGTTTACTTTAGTTTCGCAACAAACAGCATTACCCCCTTAATCTTTAGCCAAACACATATCTTACTTATAGACCACTTGGAGATGCATTTAAAACCTCAACCTTGAAGGAATTAGTGGAATATTATGATATGAGTTTATCTAAAAAACTATGCCTCGTGAATTTTATCTATGATGAAGCTCTGTGCACAATGTAAGTATTTTAAGTTCAAACTGAAAATTGTTATTAGAACTTTTCTTCTAGTTCATTGTTTGCATATCTTTAATAATTTTTTCTGTTTTTTTCTCTTCCTTTGTCTTCTCAGTAATTGTCTTTATCTTGTTTAATATGTTCAGGAAACTAAGGAGTTATATTGACGATGAAAATGTAAAATTAGCTCAAAAAGTGAAAGAAGCAGAATGCAAAGTTGCCACAGCTAAGGAAAAGGTATGTAACTAATAGTGCAAGGTAAAGGTACATTTATTCAAGGTTAGCTCTTCTATTTAATTTGTAACTTGTTACCAATGTTGATCAGAGTGTAAAATGGTCTTTTTGATAGTAGATATATATTTCCTCACCTAGCGGTGCCAGCAGCTCAATAAATGTGACTAATCAAGAATATTTATCTTCTTGCTTGATTAAAGGGCTAAAAGAAAGCAGTGGTGCAGATATAAAAAGAATTCAAACTCATAGTTACGATAAAGCAGGCAGTTGAAGAGGTTGACAAGCTTTGGGAACAGATTCCAATGTTACAGTGTGGAAAGAGTTTCAAAAATGCTTTTATGATAATTAGGTTTTTAGATATTGGGAAAATGAGGAGCAGATCAAGGCTGTTCACGGTGAACTAGATTCAGAGATTTGTCTTTTGTGTCTGCTGTTCATGCTTTAGTGAGTAAGCCTCTGGATGTCTTTTGTATAAAATCATGTGACATATCAAATGGGAAATTTGTGAATATTATTGGTTATTTATTATGAGCTGCAAATGTGATTATTTTTTAAGAGACTTCTATATCTTTTAGGAATATATTTATTTGTAAATATCCATGTTATATTTGTCCAAAAGACTAAAGGAATTGAGGGAGAAGTTAAGCTCTCTCATGAATGAATATCATTATGATCAAACTAATCCATAAAAGGCGAGGTTTGGATTGTCTATCATTAGGAGAAGTTTGTGCAGTACGATGCTCTTTCTGTGATGTTTGACAGTCCGTTCTTCTTCTATTAGTAAATAGAATTGGAGCAACTTTGTTAGAGACACAGTCGTAGCTGCTTTGGCGAATTCAATATCGGCTATTTGGTGGCACATAAATAATTTGTTTGACGTTCAAAATAAACGATTTAATTAAGATATTCTTTAGCAATCTCAATATATATAAAATCGTTCAAATTTGAGTAAAAGTAACAATCTCAGTAAGTATTAAAAGTTGTAGTATCTTCAAATGAACAAATATAGTAGTTGTGTTTTTGGTACAAAACAAATCTAGTAGTTATTAAAGTCTCAATATTTTTTTACTTTTTTTGTGTGGATATCACATAATCATACTTCTATTTATATTATAAACTAGAAAATAAAAATAATAAAAGTTGGCCATTTAATGACAACTTCTATTTATTCCAACGGACACAACTTTTCACGTAAAAATATGACCGTTTCAGCTTTAAAAATTACCCTATAAAAATACCCAGAGCCAAACCAAGGAGGATAGAGAAAGGAATCAAGCCAAATGTAGTGACTTTCAACTCCGTAATTGATGCATTCCGACAATCGCCAACTTCGGAATATGGAGTTCATGGTTCTTCGCAATCCATTGAGTATCCGAGTGAAAAATCGTCTTCTATGTTTATCGATGATGCTTTTCAGAACAAGACCGAGGATGACCAGATCTTGAAGATGTTCCAGCAACTTGATGCTGAAAATGATGGTGACACACTGAAGGATAGGAGGGAACGACATCACCATCACTACATATTGTGGCTCTTCCAGAAAACGTATGAGGTTCTCATTAAACCAAATGTTGTAACATTTGCATCCTTTTTGAATGCTTGCAGGAAAACACTTTGAAAATATTTATTTTGATTAACTTCAATTAAACATCTTTTGTTAATTGTGTACGTTGACATTCTCACTTGAATATGTAACTGATCTCTAATCTTACAATATAATGCAGTCTTTGCAATTCATTTGAGGATAGTTCGAAGCTGTTAGACGCGCTCCGCTTGTTTGATAACCAGGTGTATGGTGTAACACATGGACTTTTGATGGGTTACAACTTACAGAGAACAAGTATGGTTCCAGGCTCAAACTCTATTCGATGAAATTATGTGTATGGATTCTTCAACTGCATCCGCCTTTTATAATGCACTCACACATATGTTGTGGCACTTTGGTCAGGTAAAAATTCCAGCCATTAGATGAAATTTTTTTTGAAGTTCTCCGTATCATTAATAAATAAATAGAAAATGACCAAAATTCTTACAAGACTAACTGATGCGGAGAACTTCAATTTTTTTGTTTCTAATGGCTGGACTTTTTACCTGACCAAAGTGCCACGACATATCTGTGAGTGCATTATAAAATGTGGATGCAGTTGAAGAATCCATAGGCATCATTTCATCAAATAGAGTCTTAGCCTGGAACCAGACTTGTTCTCTGTAACCCATCATAGGTCCATGTGTTACACCATACACCTGGTTATCAAACAAGCGGAGCGCGTCTAACAGCTTTTAACCATCCTCAAATGAATTGCAACGTCTGCATCATATTATAAGATTTGAGATCAGTTACATATTCAAGCGAGAATGTCAACGTACACATTAACAAAAGTTGTTTAATTGAAGTTAATAAAAACAAATATATTCAAAGTATTTACCTGCAAGCATTCAAAATGGATGAAAATGTTACAACATTTGGTTTAATGTGCAGCTCATACATTTTCTGGAAGAGCCACAATATGTAGTGATGGTCTTGTCGTCCCCTCCTATCCTTCATTGTGTCTCGTGCTTTTTCAGCAGCAAGTTGCTCGAACATCTTCAAGATCCAGTCATCCCTGGTCTTATTCTGAAAAGCATCATCGATAAGCATAGAAGAAGATTGTTCACTCGGATACTCAATGGATTGCGAAGAACCATGAACTCCATATTCCAAAGTTGGCGATTGTCGGAATGCATCAATTATGGAGTTGAAAGTCGCCACATTTGGCTTGATTCCTTTCTTTATCATTGCAATAAGAAACATAATAGAAGACTCCACTAAACCATTATTACATTTGTACATTTCTTCAAGGTTAGCCCTTTTATTTAATTTATAACCAGTTAACAAAGTTGGTTAGAGTGTAAAATGACATTTTTTCACATCGGTCTTTTTGATAGTAGATATATATTTTCTCACTTAGTGGTGCCAGAACCTCAATAAAAGTGACTAATCAAGTATATTTATTTCCTTTCTTGATTATAGGGCTAAAAGAAAGCAGTGATACAGATATAAGAAGAATTAAAAAATGTAAGCAGATTCCAGCATAACAAAATCAGGGAAGATAAAGGCTGTTCATGGAGGGATAGTGCTGTTGTGGTACAGATTGTGTTGACTTCCACTGTGTTGACAATACTGATGCGCTTTAAAATGCTGCCACGTGGTTGTATGTGTATTGCAAGGATGTTAATGGTGAACTAGCTTCAGAGATTTGTCTTTTGCGTCTGCTTGACAAGGTTTAGTGAGGTTATAACATACATTTTGATTTTTGTATAAAATCATGTGACATATCAAATGGGAAATTTGTGAATATTAGTGGTTATTTATTATGAGCAGCAAATGCAATTCTTTTTTTAGCGACTGATATATCATGTAGGAATATATTTATTCTGAGCTCTCTGTATCACTTACGAATATATATTTATTATGAGCTCTTCATATCAATGTTATTTTTGTCCAAAATACTTAAGGAAGTGAGCGAAAAGTTAAGCTCCCTCATGAATGAATATCATTCTGATAAAACTAATCCAGAAAATCTAGCGCCAAAATGAAATTTAAAAGTCGTAACATGAACAAAGGACTTAAGTGAAGGACGACAACTCTTCAGAGACAAGAGTTGCAATTCTGTTGTTGAAGAGAGATTCAGGATGGGAATTGATGAACTTCTTGATGAGAATCTTGAATTTTGGATGAAATTCAGTACTTCTTTCACTGAGATACCAAAATATGTAACCACTACAAAAGATTTACTAATTTATGGATCAAAACTTGAAGAAAACTGGAACTCATCAGAAGGAATACGATTTTATAAACTCTTGCTGTGCATTGCTGAATGAAGAACATCAACAGCAGTGAAATCCAAGAGAAGACGGCAGTATTGAAATCCAAGTGCTGAAAATGATGATTTCAGGTTCACAGGCTATCAAGCAACCAAGTTCCAAACGTGAAAATACGGTTTGGAATATTTGGAGAAGTTGCCGCAGTACTACGCTACTTCTGTTATGTTTGACAGTCCTTTCTTCTTCTATTAGTAAAAAGTGGGGCAGTAAGAACATCTCTAACGCACATACACTAAAACCAAATTCATGCTTTTAAGTTACCTTTGGTCTAGAATGAATATCTTAATGTTTGATAGCTTAGAGGTAATACAAACTTCCTGAGGGTATATTATTAACCCCACTTCTAGTAATATGTTTATGCTATATGTAGCATTTAAAATATCTTCTTTATGTGTGAATGGAGAAATTTTCCTCAAGGAACCATCAGCGGCATGGTAAATGATACTTGCCAGGGAAATTCCTTCATCGTCAACAACATAGCTAGTTATGGAGGCGACTCTGATAGGTGACATGCTACGACAATACATGATTCTTTTTCATCATATCTTACTCGAATTCGCTCCCACTAGAAGCCCCAAGTACTTAAAGAGCAACTTTTTTTGCATACAATTCAAAACCCACATGCCATCTCCATAAATACCGATGAAACATTTATTCCAATTAACTCGTATAAGCCATTTCAAATCCTTCCCTTCACATTTAGTACAACATTTTGTGTATTTATTATTCATAAAATTCTATTCATACATCATTTTATACAACATGTTATCCTTCCCTTCTAAGATTGTGTATTTTCAAACTCTTCATTGAATGACACTGTATTTCTTGGGGGGTATATGTTGAGGTTCCTTAGTACAACATTGATTCAATTTTAAACCAACAGCTCCAAATATACTTTAATTATGGCAAACGAATCCTCTTTGAAAATCTTTTTCATCCCCAACACATTCTTGATTGCGATTGGAAAAATCTAGGGTTTAAACTATCATGAAAGTAATTTATTTCATCAATATCATTTTTTTTACGAATACTTCATTAATATCATTTGTTTAGTTATTTTTGAAAAATGAAATAGATTTGTTCTGCCAAGGTTCAACATACTAAATAATACTCCATTTGTCCCAAATTATAAGAATTGTACCTTAAAAGAATCAACAACAATATAAAAAATTGTACCTAAAAAGCAACAACAAAAGAAATAAAAATTGATAGTAGCTATTTATGAGAGTCGAACTTGGTGATCCTTCAAATACTCAAATTCATCCATAACAGCCTTTGAGCTAAACTGACTTGCAGTGTCCTTTTTAATTGTACCTTAAGATCGTAACTTTTTCCACCCTATTTCAGCAGTTGCGAATTTCGCTTTTAAAAACAAAGTTAAAAGATGATAAATCATGTGAAATAAAATAAAAAAATACAACAAAAATTCTAAAAATCAAATATAACTAATGCAAATTTTTTCGGAATTTTCTGAAAATATGAAAAAAAAATTAAAATTTGGGGGCAGAGTCTCCTAAGTTGTTGTAGTACATTCTGATGGAAGTTTGGTTTTTGAGGGGCAGAGTCTCGTAAGAAGTCCATTCTCGGGGAGTCTTGATCCTTGATTTTTTTTTCTTCTGATTTTTTGGGAATGTTTCGGAACAATCTGATCAAGTAGACTGAAATTTGGATTTTCGACTGAGAACAACTAACAATAACCTAAAACAGAAGGATGAGAGTTGGGAAAATTATTATGGTCCTTAAACTTACTATCAATGTTGCAAACTCAGAATTCGTGTTGATACAATTCAGGTTATATAATCCAAACTGTTTTTCCCTTGAATCAGGGTGTTTGGATTCTATATATTTTATACTTTCTAATATAATTTCTAATATATTTTATACCATACATTTTTTTTAAGAAGAAATTATATTATACTTTCTACCAACCTTATTATTTATCTACTTTGTGTAATATTAATAAAAAAAATTACATGTATTTTGGATATAAAGAAAATGACCTTCTCTCTAAGCCATATTTGCGCATATATTATTTATGTGTTCAACCTCTCATTTATATAAAGAAGAAAATACAAGACTGCTCCAAATTTGAGTTAAAAAAAACACTCAGTAATTTTTAAACATGCAAGGGAGCACATATAGTAATTATTAAACACTCATTTTTTTTTAATTTTTTTGAGGATTTACTTAATCATACTATATCCTAGAAAATAAAAATAATAAAAGTTGACACCATTTCATGACAATTTCTATTTATTCCAATGGACACAACTTTTCAACTAAAAAAAATATGACCGTTTTATGTTTAAAATTTAGCCTATAAAAGATATCCAAAACCAAACCAAATGCACGCATTTGTGAACTCTCCAAAATCTCTTTCTCTTGCTTTTTGATTTGTTCCTCCTACATGCAAAAATCCAAGAGATGGAAAGCCTTGTGTGTTAAAATTTTCCACAATTGCCTCAAGACTAGGTTTGGTTCACCTTTTTTTTTATTACTTTTTGATTTGATTTTCAGTATTATTCTATTCTTACTATGTTCTTGCAATTTTGTGTTGAATTTAGATATGGGGAAAAGATGGGAGAGGTATATATTTTGACTGGGTGTGCCCAAGGTGCCGAGGCATTTGCAACTGCAGTGTTTGCCGGTGAGTTCTTGTTTTAGTATTTATTTTTTTTATTTCGGTGTTGTCGTTTACCCTTTGTACCATTTTGTGTGTTGTTTCTGAAATTTGAGTGCCCTTGTAGGAAAAATTACGATCAAGAACCTACAAATCAATCTGGGAAATCTGAGAAGCGAAAATCCCAAGGTGGAAATAAAGGTTTCAAAACATATCGTAAGAAAACCAAAAAATTTAGACGGGAAGAGTTGCAGGAAGTATGCAATGACAGCAACGTTGAGTGGAAAAGAAATCTAAATGATAAATTGAAAACAAAAGTAGAGGGCTTCTTCACCCCACGCCAGCCACACTCACCGGCTGAGCAGCATCTCTCTTTCTCTTCCATTCCTCTATTTATTCTCCTAATAATGCAAATTTAGGAAGCAAAAAAAAAACAACACTATTTCTTTCCATCCTCTTTCTTTCCCTCTCATTTCCATCAACACTATGTGTACTCTGTTATCAAATCTGAGCTACTCCATGACCCTGCTTTCGAGTGGTCTGATGATTCTCGTCAATGGGTTGATAGGATGCTGGACTACGATGTGCCTGGAGGAAAGCTGAACCGTGGACTGTCAGTTATTGACAGCTACCGATTGTTAAAAGAAGGACAGGCATTAAATGATGACGAAATTTTCCAAGCAAGTGCTCTTGGTTGGTGTATTGAATGGCTTTAGGCATATTTTCTTGTTCTTGACAAAATTATCGATAGCTCCCATACACGTCGTGGTCAACCATGTTGGTTTAGAGTACCCAAGGTTGGAATGATTTCTGCGAATGGTGGAGTTCTACTAAGAAACCATATTCCATGTATCCTTAGGAAACACTTCTAGGGAAAGCCATATTACGTTGAAAATTGATTTGTTTAATGGGGTTGAGTTTCAAACTGTTGCACGACATATAATAGATTTGATCACCACACTGGAAGGAGAAAAAGACATGTCCAAATACACCGTATCACTGCACCGGCGTATTGTTTAGTACAAGACTACCTATTATTCATTTTACCTTCCAGTTGCATGTGCATTACTAATGGGCAATGGCTGGTGAAAATCTGGATAACCAAGTTGATGTAAAGAACATTCTTGTTGAGATGGGAACATATTTTCAAGTTCAGGATGATTATTTGGATTGCTTTGGTGATCCTGAAACAATTGGAAAGATAGGCACAAATATTGAAGACTTTAAGTTCTCTTTGGTTAGTTGTGAAAGCATTGGAACTTTGCAATAGTCCAGACCCTTTATAAGAACACCGTAATTTACCATATGGACATAGAACAACTTCAAAAAGCCGGAAATTATGCTGGAAGGAAGGACCTGTGATGTGCAGCAGCTGAAACATGATACTTAAGTTGTTTCTTTTGATGGAATTAGTCTGCTTTGTTTTTGGGATAGGTTTAACTGATAGTGAGTGGATCTGCACTCATTTTTATCTCTTATTTTGAATTGTAAAACTCTCATATTAGGGTGTGAAGAATCCTCTTCTCTCCCTCTGGCATTTCTAAAAGGATCGTCTGATTTTATCTTTTACTTGTAATACTGTTGAGAAAATATGGAATAGTCCATATTTCCCTTTATGATATTTATAAGTTAAACTCTCTACTTGCTACTTCTGCAATTAATTTCAAAGATCTCAATCTCTCTACTTGTTGATTTGGAAATTATTAAGTTAGAATTAGAAAACCTTTTGTATTAACCTTGTGATCGTATTACACCCTCGTTTATAAAGATGATTTTTGAATTATTCTTCTACATTTTGGGCTACTGAAGCTGTTGAATCACCTGAGCTAACAAATATAATGATTGTTTCAGTTGACAAATTACTCTTTAATGATTGTTTGGACGATTTCAAAGTTTAAGTGTAGGGATTATTCTTATCGTTAGTTGCTGGTAGTTTTTTTTTGTTGATAAAGCTAAAATGATATAAATGTCAGGAGCTGCCTGAACCACATACACAATCAATCCATAGAGATTCTAGAAAAAGATAAACCAAGACTATCCCTATACAAGAGTGGAAAAATAAAAGAAGGAGGGGTGATCCACCACTGAGAAGAATGCATGGAGAGACCTTGACCGTTTTTAGCCATCGCATCTGCAATCATATTCCCCTCCCTAAGCACATGAGTACTAGTACACTTGAAATGTTCACTAAATTGCATACAATTATGCCATCGAGCAGAAAGTTGCCAGGGAACTCCTTCAGATGTCTGAAAAGCCTTGTACACTTCCAAAGAATCAGTCTCTACAATAATGCTAGTAAGATGTAGTTCCTTAGCCTTTTCAATATAGCACTCAAACAAGCACTGAACTCAGCAATCAGAGAGGAAGCACACCCAATATTTTGTGATAAGCCTCCTAAGAAAGTGCAGTGAGAGTTTCTGATCACAAAACCGACAGCACCATTAGAGGGATTCCCCACAGCTGAACACAGTTAAATTTAATGGTGTTGTCTGGAGGAGGGGTCCAATTAACTTCCTGCACAGTAATAATTCTGCTGGCTTTAAGGGGGATGCCAAAAAGCCTGGAAATCTTGTAATCAGTCATCTGAGAAGAGCCTTTCACAAGGGACAGCTTGAAACTGAGCTGAACCTCTGCAAGAATACCATGAAACAAAGTGGACATGGAGGTTTGCTGACTATTGAAGTATCTAGCATTTCTCTCTAACCAGATACTCCAAATAATGTGAATGATAGCAGCATTCATGACTTTCTTCACTAGCTTACTCCCATTTCTGTTGCTACCAAGAACCAAGTTGATGCCACTAGAAAGATCTATATGTTGATCAGAGCCTTTCGCAAGCCAGGTCCAAAGTTGAGATGTAATGGGACACTCCAAAAAGATATGCACAGTTGATTCAGAGTTTAAATTGCAAAAGCAGCAAATGGAAACAATGGTGCAACCTCTAAGTCACAAATTCTCATCTGTGGGTAGTTTGTTGTGTAAAAACCTCCAAGTCACAAAAGCCCTTGTGGGAGGGACATATGAGTTCCAAAGAAGCTTACTCCAAGGGACACGAGGTCCATGATTAACCATGGAAGAGTAGGCTAGCTTATTAGACAGGCAACCATCAACAGAAACAGTCCAATTCAACTTGTCAGGAACATCAATCTCTCGTAAGGTGATTTTGTAAATGCTAGCAGCAAGAGCAACATCCTTATTAACAAGTTAATCTGGTAGATTCCAACCACCATCCACTATGTAATCAGAGGCTGTCATACTAAGGTGAGCTTGTATAGATTCAGGAAGCTGCAAAAGATCACAGATAGGACTAGCAAGCGACTTATCAGTCCAAAAAAACACACTTGCCATTTCCAATGGTCCAGGTAAAGTTCTGGTATATTTTCTGAACCATTGGCTTCATGCCATGCCAAACAGAAGAGGTTTGGTGATAGTTTTTGGGTTTGCCTCTAATAAGGTGTCTGTCCCGGCATATAAGTGCCCAGTGTTCATCCGAGGTGAGAAGTTTCCAAGTTAAAAATAGAAGGGAAGCCTTGTTAATCACAGAGGGGTCTTTGACAGAGAGGCCCCCTTCGTCCCTATGCTTGCAGACCTCTCTCCAAGCTAGTTTCTGGTAGTTCATTTTGTTATTAAACAAAAGCATAATGTCAATGCCATGGTGCAAAAGCTACTTTCTGTGACTACGTAGATTATAACAATTACATGTATTTAATCAATATTTTTTTATCTAATTTCATTTATTTTGTAATTGTCTGGTATAATAATGCATAAGATGTATACTTGTACTTTTGTACAATTGGGATTAGAAAGAAACAAAATTGGCGAATCCAACATTAATCTTCATAAAATATGCTTTATGGAACTTAATATTTTCAATGAGCCTTGGAATCCGCCACAAACAATTTCAAAACAAATGCAAGATATTTCCTAGTCTTGCATTTGACGTTAAAATGTTCTACATATTTATTTATACCAAACTGTACAATCTACTGATATATCACACCTTGTTAAATCCAGTTAGAGCATCTCCAACAAGGTTTTCATAATTGAGTTTCAAACAATAAATAACCGTTCCATATATAAAATCTGTTTTAATTGGAGCACATCTATTTGATGTGTTAATCCGACTTCCATAAAAAATTGTAGAGTATCTTATTTAAGTTATTGTTCCATACAAATATAGAATTAATTATCCTTGGCTTCTTTTGGTATTAACCAACAAAAGAGTTAATTATGATATCATACCTTATCACTAGCTTAAATATGTATCATTGGAGTAAAAAATATTATGGGTTGTATAAATGTGATGTGGCACAGTGGAGACGCTCTTAAAACCTCAATCTTGAAGGAATATTTCTTAATCTTTAGCCAAAAAGATATCTTACTTATCGATCACTTGGAGATGCCTTTGGAAAGGTAGGCGCTTATAATGACATCTTTAATACCTATTGGGTGTATGTTAGTTGTTGTTCCTATGTATAATCAGGCTCTCGATATCCAGAATGGAGAACCTGAAGCAATTTTACGATCATTGACACATAAACAGAATTTGTTCCGTGAAGAGAACACATTAGTTGTTGAGTTCCAAATCAAACTTTTTGACCCGGATAGTATTTAATCTGGGAATTGATTGAGTTTATTCCACTTGGCTTTTTATTTATTTGTTGTTTCATTTTTGAAGGGAGAGATGGATTTATTTTTTATAACTTTGCTGTAGGTCTCCATCGTTAACCAGTAGCAATGGAAAGAATTCATGGTCCAAAGTTATGGAGGAATTAATATCTAAGTCAAATTTGTTCTAAAAGAATTTCCCATAAATTGAATAGCTTTAATATCTTTTTCTCTTTTTTTTCTTCCTTTGTCTTATCAATAACAGTCTTAATCTTGTTTAAAGTAGTCTGGAACTTATTTAATATGTTTAGGAAATTAAGGAGTTATATGGTTGATCAAAATGTAAAATTTGCTCAAAAAAAGAAAGAAGCAGAATGCAAAGTTGCCGCAGATAAGGAAAAGGTATGTAATAAGTAGTGCACTTCATGTAGCTGATGGCTTGTTATTCGGATTTATTCAAATAAGTTGCGGCACCAACATACTAAGACAGTATTTTGTCATTAAATTCAGACAAAGTTTAGGAGTTAGTTTCCTTCTTTTTAGCATTTTCTTTAATATATAGAACCAGAACTTGTGCAGTTTGATAGAAGGATCAGAAGGAGTATTCATTGGTTTAGAGCCAATAAGACCTGAATCCTCTAATAAGTCAAGACAATACTTTCTTTGACATAAAGATATGCCAGATTTGGAATGAGCAACTTCAAGTCCCATAAAATATTTAAGTTGACCAATGTCTTTGATTTTAAAGGCATCATGAAGAACACCTTTAATGGTATGGAACTCAGAAAGAGTGTTACCAGCTAAATCACATCCTTAACATATACCAGTAGGATAGTAAAGGAGGAATGAGTATGCTTGATGAACAAACACTACAAGAAATGTTGCATTTTGCCAGGGAACTATGCCAGGAGCAAGAACTCCTGGCAAATTTACCAGGAGCAATGCCAGGGATGCCCCTGGCAAATGACTTTAGAAAAGGTGGGACCCGATTATCATAACACAGGGGTTTATAATATTATTTTTTTACCTCTTTTTACTCAAATCAACCAATTTTTCCCCCTTTTTGTTTGAAACATCCCTCCATATTTTTTTCATTAATTTTTTTATTCCATTTATTTCTTTTTATTCCTTTTTCTATGTTTCTTTTCTTGTATTTTCTCCCAAAACCCTTTTTCTTCCTCTCCACAAAGCCAGAGATCGAACCCTTTCTTCCATTCCTAGAATACTTCTTCCTTCTCTGATCGATCGCTCGTTGCTTCAATTCATCTCCAAGGTTGTTGCTTCCTTCTCCATATCTGAATCCCTAGAACACATCTGGAAACCTAGAACACATCCATCTTCGTCTCAAACCCGTAGATCTTTATCAGGTATTGCTGTTGTTTGCTTAACTAATCATGTATTGCTAAAACCCATGGTTAATTTAACTAAATCTTTGTTCTTGAAGGTGGATTCAATTTGTTGAGGACACACTCGTCGTCACTGCTTAAAGATTTGTGCCGGTAAATCACTAAATAATCTTTGTTCATTTGATTTTTTTTCGTGATTTATTTCCTCTCTCTTTCTGGGTTCTTTTGGATATTGAGAAATAATGGAAACTGATATTGATCTGGGTATTTTTTTTTTAATTTTAAATTTACTTTCTTTTTTTTTTTGTTGGATATGGACATTGTTGATATTTGATAAATGTAAAATTTATCCACTTGATTAATGTACATTTTAGTTTGGTTTCCTTGGTATCGTTCAACGCTCACATTTTAAGAGGACAAAATGGGTTTGTTTTGATTCACATGATTCCCATTATTTTATAAGATAGTTGTAAATTATGATATAAAGATTGGCATCCCTATTATTTGAAAGCAAAAACCTGCCATGTTTAGGTCATTCTTTATTTTGACTTTTGTGTTTGTGATTGATTAGTTTTGTTTTTGTCCCCTGATTTTGAGCAGGTGAACAACTTCAATTGGAATGTGGAAAGGAATTGTTGTCAGATTCACGATTGGCCACATGTAATATAGTCTATACGAATTCTGGTTGTGTTAGATGTATGAAATTATCAAAACAAAGTTTGGTGACCAAATAAATCATAATGCAAAGTTGTAGGATGTTTCTTTTTGTTAAGCAGAACACTGACATTAGCTATTTTAGTTTGAATACCTGCAAAAATATAACAAATATCACTTGGATCCCTTTCTTAGGATCTGTCTTAAGATTCTTGAGTTCTTTCCAATGTTTCCCTGCCATAATTTCTTTTAAACCTTTACCACTTTTCTCTTGTCCTATTTTTCTCATACAAATAATGTGTGTATCAGAAAACGACATGGCTCGCAATGTTTTACATGTGTATATTGGTTGGCGTTATGCATTCTAGGTAGAGTCTATATTGATGCTTCCATTTGTTATTTCAGGATTTTTAATGAAGCCTTTACAGTTGAAAGGTACAAATTTTTCTTGAATTGGTTTATAGTAAACTCCTATTATTGTTTTCCATCGGTAAACTAGTTCTGGATCCAGGTTTAGTTCATGTTGATTTGATAAAGGCTCAAGTACCTGAGACAGTTGCATCAAGAGTTCATGGTACACCAAGAATTAAGCATTAGCCTGATACTCATTTCTAGATTAATATCTTGCAATTCATTGTTGTGCCTGATTATTATTGATTTGTAATAACATGAGTTTATTGAACATCTAAAGCAGGTTAGCTATCTCATACACATTATTTCATCTGTATGCAGTAACTATAAATTTTGCTTTCATAACATCAGAGCGTTAAACTATCAATTATTTGATCTGTGTGATATGAAAATGTGGTTGGAAAAGAAAATAATTTATCTCTCTATGTGACATTGCCATTAATCCCCAATTATTTTTGTCATTAAAAACTGAATAGTTATATAATATTATTATTTACCTCAACAAAAAAAAGATAATGTTTTTTAAAATTATTTTAATTATTAAATTTTAATATTTTGATTTTTTAAACAATTAAAAAACTTTTTTTTTTACAAAAAAAAATCGTACACATTTTGCCAGGGGTTAACCCATGCAATGTTCCTGGCATGGTTTGAAAATGACTGATGTGATGTTAACACAGTCTGCAAAAGCCTGCAAATTTGCCAGGAGCTAAAGCCCTGGTAGGTTCATTTGCGATGAGCAAATTTGCTGGTGATTCTGCTCCTGGAAAACGTCCAGTTGCCAAGGCTTTTAGCATTTTGCCGGGACTTCTGCCCCTGGCAAAATGCAACATTTCTTGTAGTGAAAGAAGCATCAGAAGCTGCTTGTTTGTATCCATTAGATAGAAGAATATTGGTCAACTTCCCATACCACTTTCTACTTGCCTGTTTGAGACCATACAAGACTTATTGAGTTTGCAAACTTGATTCTAGTTAGAATGAGGAACTCCAGGAGGTATGGTCATGTAAACATCTTCCTGTAACTCTCCATGAAGGAATGCATTATTCACATCAAGATGATGTAAGTGCCAATGATAGATAGAGGCTAAGGCAATGATAAATCCGACTGTTGTGAGTTTAGCCACTGGTGAGTAAGTGTCAAAGTAATCCAAACCCTCAATTTGATTGCATCCTTTGGCCACCAAACGTGCTTTGTATCTTTCAATGGAACCATCAGCATTGTGCTTGATTTTGAAGATCCATATCCACCTTATAGGTTTGACTGTTGGAGGTAAATCAACAATTTGCTAAGTGCCAGTTTGTCAGTGATTTCATTTTGCATAGCTTGCTTCCAACAATCATACTTGATGGCCTCAGGATAAGTTTTTGGTTCAATGTGGGTGGAAATAGACAAAGAAAACAAAGAATGAGAGTTAGATAAATTGGAATAAGAATGATAAGCAGATAAAGGATATTTACTGCTAAATGATGTGTTTGGTAATCTTGCAAGTAAGTAGGTGTATGTCTAGTTCTAGATGAAGTTCTAAAAGGTGGAGTCTTAGAAGGTGTAAGATAGGTGTCGCGTCTTTTTTCGGAAGTCGAGGCTATTTGGTTAGCGTTTGACTCACTTATTTCACGACTGAACATTTAATTGTTTTTAAGAAGAAAAGGGGGAAAAAGTTCAAACTACCCCATGTTTTGAAAAGATTTTGGGTTCGGGGGTTAGTTATATTTAGGGAAGGTGTTAGCACCCTAAATATCCATAGTATTCTATGGGAACCTCTTGATTTTATTAAATTGTGCTATAAACTTGCTTGCTTTTGAAGAGGAATTTATAGTGAAAAATTGCGTTTGACTTGTTTTGTGTTTTTTATTAGTTTTGAAAAGAGTTTTAAAGTAAAAAGTCAAGTGGCAAATGAGAATTGGTTTGTATTTTTTATATTAAAGAAAGTTACTCAAAATAAAATTAAATCTATTAATGTTTGATTAAGAAAAGAAAAATAAAATAGGTC
>Ga0315914_1005975_pt1 | contig 17486 bp, 8 predicted proteins | sample MpolenodulesMG_FD_203920 | JGI IMG/M metagenome (GOLD analysis project Ga0315914, IMG submission 203920) | Medicago polymorpha root nodule microbial communities from Los Angeles, California, United States - elongated nodules | ecosystem: Host-associated > Plants > Roots > Nodule | place: USA...
AGTTAGTCTTTGAAAGATTCTCATAGAACGAGAGGTTAGTCTTTAGAAGATTCTCATAGAATGGAAGTTAGCCTTTGACTGATTCTTATGGAACAGAAGTTAGTCTTTAGAAGATTCTCATAGAACAAAAGTTAATCTATGAAAGGTTTTCATAGAATGATAGTTAATCTTTGAAATATTCTCATGGAATGTGATGTTAGTCTTTACAAGATTCTCATAGAACGGGAGTTAGTCTTTGAATGATTCTTATAGAGCGGAAGTTGGTCTTTAGAAGATTCTCATATACGGAAGTTAGTTTTTGAAAGATTTTCATAATACGAAAGTTAGTTTTTGAAAGATTCTCATAAAATGATAGTTAGTCTTTGAAATATTCTCATAATGGTTAGTCTTTGAAAAATTCTCATCATAGAGAAACTAGTATATGAAAGATTTCTTAATTATATGTTTATGTATACCTATTATAGTGGGTAATAGTATTTTTTTTTTAAATAAAATGGGTATTAGTTATTAAAATTATATTTTTTTTAACAAAACATGAGTTAAATATGAATTTTATTTAAAAATTATAATTTTTTTGGAGAGATATTTACAGTATTCTATGCAATTTCGTTAAAAAATACAATTGCTACACATGAATTAACTTAAAAATAGAGAACAAAAATAGTGATTGAAAATTTTATAGAAACTAAAAATTGAAGAATGATTCTAGAGGAACTAAAATGAAAAGTTGATATATTGATAATGATTAAAAACATATTTATCCCTATTTAAAAATACCATAATATTCTTTCAAAAAAACCCATAATATGTAATTACTAATGTTATTTTTATTTATAATTATATAGTTATTATCATGAAAATTAAATCAGAATTTATCAAGGCGTATGAGCATGCTGAGGGATTTTTAAAAATTTTCCAATATTGCAAAAAACACCCTTTGTTAAATGTAATTCCAAAATCAATTGGTATTTTTAAAAATCAATATATATTAAAAAAAATAGAATCTTAGTAAATCAAGTAACCTATAAATCTCAACCATTCAAAATCTTCTTAATACATCTAATGGTTAACATCCATTTAAAAAAAACAAAAAAATCGTGACTTTTTAAAATGTAAATCATTTTGAATATCCCTTCATTAATCTCAATCGCTTAACAAAAATATAGGGATGATGATGTGTCATGTTAAAGTGTCCCATTGTTAGACTCGCCATGGTACACGTAGATGCCATCTATTGAAACATTGGTGTGAAGATGGAAAGAAATTGGAAGGTTGAAAGATTAAACACCAAGTAATTAAACTTTGATCTAGTGTTGTGTGAATTGAACAAATAGAGTGTGGGGATCCAACATAAGAATAGAACAAACACATTAGTAGTGTTTAAATAAGTGGTATTTAATTTTAAATACCAGATAATGATGAAAATAATTATTATTATTATTATTTATTTAAGGATATCACTTCCCATAATTTTAGCTTATGTTGGTTGTGATAAGATTGAAAATCCAACTGAATTTCTTATCTTTCCTTCGTTATTGGATTTGTTTATTTTTGAACTTATCCGATTAGTTTGTTACTTGAACTGATCTGTGAGTTGCTTAATTTTTAAGTTTACTTAATTCTTAAGTTTCTCCAAATTAGTTACAAACTCTTCCTATAAAAGGAGAGCTCACCTACTTCAAAAAATACACCAAATAGTTTTATTGAGTTGTCGAAAACTTTTTCTCTCTTCTCCCTTTCTTGACTTGTGTTGACGAGTCTTTCTTCTCTTCATCTCCTTTTTCTGTCCCTTCGGAATTAAGAGTGTTGTTAAGACCATAGTCTCTTTTTCGGTTTAATGTCCCTTCAGTATTAAGAATGGTCTTAAAAACATAGTCCATTCGATAATATATGTCCCTTCGGAATAAAGAGTACTTTTAAGATCATAATCCATATTTGGAATAACAATGTCCCGTCGAAATTAAGAATAGTCTTAACGGTATATAAAAATTATTTCAATATATTTCTATTGGGTTAAATAAGTTTTTCGTCCCTATAAATATAATGAATTTTGATTTTAGTCCCTATAAAATTAAATTGAATGTTTTCATCCTCACAAAAAAATTTATTTTGTTTTTCGTCCTTAATAGATATAATTTTGACGTATTTTTGACATTTTTTGAACATAATATGAATATATAAATGCCGAATATAATAAACGGACATAACATGGATACAATTTGAACATAAAAAAGTTATAATTTTGCCATTTATATGAACATAAAATGGCCATTAAGGACGAAAAAACAAAATAAAAATATTTGTGAGGATTAAAACATTCAGTTTAATTTTTTAGGGACTAAAATCAAAATTCGCTATATTTATAAGGACGAAAAACTTATTTAACCCTTTTCTATTTGAGGAGAAATGGTGGTATTACCATATTTGAGTGGTCGTAGTGCCATATTGATGCTTTGGAGAAATTAAAGTTAGAATGGTGGTAACACCATATTTGAGTGGTCTCAACACAATAACATAATGGTAACAATACCAAATTAAAGTGGTTTCAGTATTAAAGAGTGATCTTAGTACCATATTTGAGGGTGTAAATTTCGAACGGTTTTCTACAGTGCAGTAGTTAACCGCACAGCTGTAGCTGGGCATGTTTTATCCTGGAGGCGGCGTGGTTGATAGTCTACCTTGCACAATTTTGGACAGTGCCACAAAACGTCTTAAAGAGAGCGACCTGGTCGTGACTCAACTTAGTAACAACTTCGATAAATAGTAGAACTAGAAAATCCAAATACAACAATTTGGAAATTCAAAAACAACACCATCTCAAATTTTGCTTTCAACACAAATGTCAGGAGCAAAATTGATATACATTAGCATGCTTTCCATTGAATTTCTAATGTATATTGTCCGTCCTCTACTTTATTGTTGTTTTATTTCCCTTTCCTCCACTTAGCACGTTTCCATTAGGGAAATCAGCAAGAATCTCCAACTCTTTTTCGTCTTTCTTTTCTCCAAAAGTAAATCTCAAAAATAAGAAAATAATAAGAGAAAACAACGGGAATACCATGAAACTACGGCAAAAAAGCTCAAAAGGGTTTCTCTTTTTGGACTTACGTGATTCTTGCTTAGAGATGGAAATACAGCCAGAGATAGAAAATGGAGTTGAGAGAGCATTTTGCAGAAGCATATTTTTTCAACAACTTATGACTATACGTTACTCAAATAATTACATATTCTTTGTTACGAAGAGTTTTGTTCCATATCAATACTTGTAGGTGAAATTAATTTAAAATGTGAATTTATTTCAAAATGATTAAATAAAAAAAGGGTTAAATAAGTTTTTCGTCCCTATAAATATAACGAATTTTGATTTTAGTCCCTATAAAATTAAATTGAATGTTTTCATCCTCACAAAATTTTTTGTTTTGTTTTTCGTCCTTAATAGATATAATTTTGACGTATTTTTGACATTTTTTGAACATAATATGAATATATAAATGCCGAATATAATAAATGGACATAACATGGATACAATTTGAACATAAAAGAGTCATAATTTTGCCATTTATATGAACATAAAATGGTCATTAAGGACGAAAAACAAAATAAAAATATTTGTGAGGATGAAAACATTCAGTTTAATTTTTTAGGGACTAAAATCAAAATTCGCTATATTTATAAGGACGAAAAACTTATTTAACCCATAAAAAAAAGAATGTTAATAAATGACTAAAAGTTTCATACATATCCAACAAATTTCTAAGGTATTTGAGTGTTCACATTCTCATAATATACTCCATCTTGTCTCTATTATAAGATAACTCACTTTTTAGACTCAATTAATAAATAATGTATCTAGTTCATAAAATACATCATTTATTGAATAAATCTAAAAAATGAATTTTATTTAATAATAGAGACCAAAGAAGAGGTATAAAGAAAGAAAGTCATGTCATTGTGGGTGAGTCACAATGAGGGTGCTTATTTAGCTTGGTGCTAAATAGGGGAAGAACCCCCAATGTAGATGGTCTAAGCCAATGAATTGTTGCTTCCTTTTCGGTGTTTCTTCCAATGATCGACACCATTACTTGAATCTTGCTAAAATTTAGAAGTGAAGTAATTGTAATATAAGAACCATAAACAATATAGTTTTTTTGTCATGTGCAAATTTGCACGTTCAAAATAGTAAGTTTGTATTGAAACTTGTGTATTTTATATTAAATATATAACTTTTTAATAAGTAATTGTTATTTTTCAATAAAAAGTTGTTATTTTCAGTTGCTTTATCTTGTACAATATTACACATGTTAGACAAACCTTAACAATATTCTCTCGGTTTAACAATGAGTGATCCATTTGGAAGAATAATTTATTTCAAAATGAATGATTATTTTAATTTTCAATACAACATTAATTATTTCTTTTAATTGTAAACTCTAATTAATAGCATTGCTTACACCGCACTCAATTCAACATCTTCCACTTTATAATTATCTATATCTATACTATCTATAAAGAAAACTACATCTTTTAGCATTTTTGGGCTGGATTTTTCTTTCCAAAAATACCCTCAATTTTCAATACAAATAACACATGTAACAAATAGATAAGAATAAATTTAATCATTAAAACAAATGTAACAAAAATGATATGAATATATTTTACCTTTATCATTTAAAAAGTGCAACAAACTAGATGAATATATTTATACTTACTTTTTCATCATTCCAATTATACCCTTAAACAACTTTTTCTATAATAAAATTGTTGTAGGTGTCATTAAAAAAAGAATTTAGATTTTTTTTTTGTTATATTGTATTATTGTCGGTATCGTTGAAATAGATAATCATGGTTAGTTTGATTTTTTATAACTTGAAAGCAACAAACATTTATATTTTTTTTTAGTTTTAATCAAAATCAAATTTCATAAAAAAAAAACCGTTCATAATTTTCAAACGCTGGCGTAAAAGAGCGAAAAGACGAGCATGTTTTCGCTAGTTATATATAAAGAAAACTACCCTTTTCAGAATTTTTGGACTAATTTTTTCTTTTCAAAAATACCCTTAATTTTCAATACAAGTAATACATGTAACAAATAAATAAGAATAAATTTAAATATTAAAACAAATGTAACAAACATGATTTTTGTTGTGTAACAATATCTATACTTCTTCTATACTATATATAAAGGAAATAATCTCTTTCACCTTTTTTGGGCTGACTCTTTCAAAAAATGCCCTTAATTTTCAATAAAAATAACACATGTAACAAATAGATAAAAATAAATTTAAATATTAAATAAAAAAGTAACAAACATGATATAAGTATATACATGTCAAGTTTTTTTTCATTATCATTTATAAAGTGTAACAAACTAGATGAGTTATCTATACTTTTTCATTATCCTAATTATACCCTTAAACAACTCTTTTTATAATAAAGATTTTTGTTGGTGTCATGTAAAAAAAAAAAAGAATTTAGAGTATATATTTTTGTTATATTATTGGTGTCATTTAAATAGATTATCATGGTTAGTTTGGTTTGTTATAACTTCAAAGCAACAAACATTTTTATTTTTAATTTTAATCAAAATCAAAATTTCATTAAAAAAACACCGTTCATAATTTTCAAAGCGCAATAAAAGGAGCGAAAAGACGGGCACATGAGTGTCCGTCTTTTCGCTAGTCATAATAATAAATACACCAATATTTAACAAAGCTAATTTTAAACAAATATTACTTTCTATATTCTAATTATTCTCATACTTTTTTTTTGTTCACCCTCAAGTTCATAGAAAAAAGTTATTACTATGTATATGAAATGATGAAATGTGTGTGGAAAGAGGAATTAGTAAGTTATGTTGTTTTTGGATTTTCAATCTGCTGTATCTGGATTTCTAAAGTCTATTAATATTTCAACAGATGCTAATGATAAGATAAAGCTCATCTTCAGAGCACGGGCTACATAATTGCTTGTTAGTCAATGGAAAATATTTCTTGAACGCACATGATCTATTCTACACTTTGAGGGAGAAGTGAATAGAGAAAGTAACATGATAAATGTAATATGTTAGTGATGTGATGAAAATAGAGAGATAAAAAAATAAGATGTTGATTTATGTATAAAGATTAAAGGTGTACAAATATCATTATTAGGAGTCAATATACGTGTTTTTTATGGTATTAGTTTGTCTAGCTCAATTTTATGTTTTTTTTATTTGTGTATTTATTATCTCTTTCCATCACACAGTATTGTTTAGTGTATTATAAGCAATTCACATATGATGCTGGATTTATGATATTTAGATATCAGTATTCTAATGAAACTTTAAGGGTTTAATCTAATAGTAAAAAGACATGTCTTCCGTACCCACATGTTTTGGATTCAAGTCCGTCAATATCTTTAGAGGAGAGTAAATATAAATTCATTTAGAAATTATCTGAGTTTGCTTTCATATTTTAAACTGAGACATCCTTTGACTCTAAATCTTCTTCATAAGAAAACACTACTGTAATGAAATTAAGAGGCAATAACAAATTAATGGTACAGCACAAGGTTCCCTCTAATTTCGGCTAGCATGCTCACTGAAAGAGGTACCATAGATAAATGAAGAATTAAAATACTTCAATTTGTGAGTTAAGATACCACCACTACTAGGTTGAAGTGCAACTTTATTGCATATATATTATAATAATAATGATGCTCTTATCAAAATAAAATATCTTGTAATGATGAATAATGATCTTGCTTTCCACAACTCGTGATGAAGTTTAAAGTAGCATTGCGTGAGACTATCGTGCATATAGCTTGTCGCACATTCGAATTAACGAGGAATCTCTCGAAATATATTTGTTTTACCAGCAGCTTTCATGTAGTGGCTAGTGCATATGTTTGATTATGTTATATGTTAATATATACATATATCAATGCATACAAGTGTACGTATATGGGGTCCAGGTATGTGACGTATATCACATTTTTCATTATAATAAACAAGGTGAAATTGTCAACGCCAGCTTTTCAATTAGCTAAGACGTTTTAATTTTTTTTTTTTTTAGAAGCTAAAATATATTTTAATTGTTAAACCACTTGATAAAAAAAAATGAGATATTCATTTTCGTGTCTTAATGTGTAACGAATAGCTACAATATTAAAATTACAAAATTTGTAATTTCTTTTTTTGGCTTTCGCATCGGTTTTCGACCCACTAAAGGTGGGCGACTAATCTGCCTCGTGCGTAGAGGCATGTGCGCTGGTCAAGCGTTGTTTTTCTTGGGAATCGAACCCGGTATTTCCGGGGTACGTCCTTGGAATGAATTCTTTGTCACTGGAGCCCAATCAACTTGGTTTACAAAATTTGTATTTTGTTAGTCAACATATTTTCTACCATTAAAATAAGGGTTCGTTTGATGGTCAGGATAGGATAGAGGCATGATATGATATAATGCTGGATAGCGATAAGATATGATAAGGACATGATAAACATTAATCATATCATGTGTTTGATGCGCACATGATAACAAACAGGATATCGTTATAATTAAATGAAAAAATTGTTCTCATAATTAATTAAATATTGTAAAAATGACATGTTATTAATTATAATAGAAAATACATGCTATCATTATTTTAAAAATTGACAATATTTTAAAAATGGCAGAATATCAAGATAATAAATAAGGAATGATCTTCTAATCCCATCAGGATAATTTCTAACTCAACCTATACTCAGGATAGAAATTACAAAGAAAAGTCAGGTTATGATAGAAAAATGGTTTATTTCATTATATCCCTTTGGTGCATCAAACATGATATTTAAGCAGGATATGATTAATGTATCATATCCTGTCTCCCTATCCTGACCATCAAACGGACCCAACTAGCTCACTCAAATTAACCCCGAAGAAAATTGAATCATATACCTTAAGAAGAAACACACTTCAAAGTCTCAAATTAAAACTAACTGACCAATCAAAGTAGGTTTAATTCATATGTTATAAGAGTGTGAACTCAAAAACTCTACAAAAATATTGTTAGTGTATCACTAAGCTTTATACCGGTAAGGAACAAAATTGTTTGAAGAATTTTTTTTTACTCCTAAGTCCTAACATAACAGTACGGTTTTTGACCGCAGCCATGTATGGATGATGTACTGGCTCTTTGAATTTAACGTCAAATGTTAACCAGTACCCGGAGCATTGGTTGAGCAGATAAAAGAGGTAAAAATTTATTAAAAAATGATGTAATAATTAATTAGTAAAAAGTAAAAATTTATATTTCTAAACAATTTTTTTATTTTTAGATTTCTTAGGACACCGGTTAAATAAACCCTTTATTTTATTCCTATGTTCTTCCATACATTTATTTATGTTTGCAACCCGACTGAAATATCATCTTTTGTCTGTCTGATTCACATGACTTTTGTCTTTTATGACAGAAGACACTAATTCATGTATAAGTAACAATCAACTCAATGTAAAGGAAACCAAAATTCCTCAAAAAAAAAAGAAAAAAGTAAAGGAAACAAAAAAAAAATTAAGAAAAACATCATTATGGTGAGTTGGACTCTGAACTAAGTGAAATCAAATCAATTGACTAGTATAGAAAATATATAAATTTGTTAAATATGGAGGTCACCATTTATATCTTGTAATGATGAATAATGATCTTAGTGGACCATTTCTTCCTTACAATGGTGACCTCAACCAATTTGCATTGTTTTTGTATTTTTGAAAATATATAAAAATGATGGCAAAATATGATTGGTTGAGGTAAATAGACATGTATTGTGCATAAATAGGAAAATGATGAGCACTAAGGCTCTGTTTGAATTGATGAAACATAATGGAGCGGAACGGAATGGAACAGAGCGGAATGGATTCGGGTGAGATTTTTCTTTTTTTTAAGGAGCTTGGAATCATATTGGCCAAAGTAATAGCCCGAAGAAGAAAATTGCATACATGTGATTGATAAAAAATAATATGAGGATAAAATAGTAAATGATTTATTATTAAATTAAGTTAACATGTCATTCCATCCCATACCCTCCAAATTGGAGGGGAAGCAAAATGAAAGTAATGGATACCATCAGGTTCCATCCTATTTCATTCTTTTTTTTAATATCCAGACAATGGAACATAATGTCATTCCATCACATACCACTCCATTCCATCCAATACCACTAATCCAAACAAAGCCTAAGGGTTATGAAGAAAAATGATAAAGTCTCTTCTCTCTTCCTTACAATGGTGCTTTCATTGAGAGGGTTTGGCCCTTTGTATTGAATTCAATGAAAAACACAATACAAGAGAAATTGATCGAATACAATGTAAATAAACAACTTAAAAAACTAGTAGGAAGATTAGAAGAAGACTTAGTCCAAAGACTTAAGTCATTACTCTACTAGAGAGTACAAAAGGGAGAGAGGAGAGACTTCATCATTTTTCCATAACCCTTAGTGATCATCTTTTCCCTATTTATGCACAATACATGTCCATTTACCTCAACCAATTACATTTTACCAAGTGTATTTTCTCATGTGCTGTTTGAATCATAACAAAAAGTGACAAACATCATCTTAAACTCACACATACAACTGTGAGGTTTTGGGTTCCAATCCAATTGAATGTGTGTGACATATTGTTAGCTTGAGCTTAATCTTATGGACATATAAGTCTCATTCTAATTTGCTATGTAGGCACCTAAAAGACTCAGAGGACCACATGACATAAATGTCCTATGGATTATACATTCTCCTAATACAGAGAACATCATTGTAGTGACTCGACTGTTTGATATGTTTTGAATTTCTCTTGTTTACCTATATGCTAATTGATAAAAAAATTGTTTAAGAGTGTTTTTTCTTTGTGTGAATGTTTGAACAAGATTTTTTTTTTAGATACTATAATTTTAAGGGAGCTTCTACGGTGCAGTCAGGAAACTGACTATTTTGAAAAAGTTAGTTTTGATTATAATGTTTGATTCATTTTTAAATTGTTGATTACTGATTAATGATCAATAGTAATTCATCTAGTAATGCTTGCAACATCTTGGACTTACATGTACTATTTTATCGTTGGCATCTTTAACATACAAACAGATTTGATGATATTATGTGATAGTCTTAAGTGTTACACTTTGTGGGGTGTTACACTTAAAACAAGGTAGGATAAAACTAGATTAAGTGTAGTCTTGCTAATATGATGAATCGATGATACTATGAGGATTGAACTTTTAATGCCACTGTATAAACAGTGGGGTGTTACTCACTACACTTTTGATGTTTTAGTGTTAACTTCATCAGAAAAGTCATTTTCACGACTTCACCATAGAATTATCCTAATTTTAAATAGTACGGGTAAAGATCCTCTCCATTTGGTATAATAAATGGAGTATGCAATTTGGAGAGAGATAGACACATAAAATAGATAGTGGGTCCTACTATTAAGTGGGTCCCACCATCATTAATTACTTTTTAGTTTTTTGAATTTTTTGTGTGTCTATATCTCTCCAAATGGATGAAATGGAGAGAATAATAAATGGAGAAGATCTTAACTCGTGCTCTTGGGACACAAGTTAGCATGACCTATTCCACTTTTTATCAATATTAGTAGGTATTGTAGTTAATGCATCATTTTTTTTGTCAAATAGTCTAGTTAGTGACTAACCTTACATATTACAATGCATTGTTCCTACCTGTTAACTTAAGCTTACAAAGGGTTAATACATCCATTTTATATATAGATATATCTAAACTACCCTTTAATATGTATATAGTTGATCTAAATTTTTGTTCATATTATAAAGATTTTAATTAGTATACTTTGTGAATGTATAATTATTTTACACATATCCAATTATGTGTTGTCACGTTGATTAATGAATATGAAAACAAATGAATTGGCATATTTATTAATTGACGCGACAACACATTACATACATGTGTAAAATAATAATGCACTAATAGAGTATATTGATTAAGCTCTATTCTAAAACACTTAGTAATATTAATTAGAGATTTTTTAAGGGGTAATTACGAATTTAATTAAAAGGTAAAAATAAATGTATCTAATATTTTTTTAAAATCTGATATTTAAAGAGACTTCTTTTCATTGAATGAATGCTTATATTTAAAGACGGTTGGCGCTGGCCACCCGCACCACTCCAAACCAAAACTCACAGCGGCTGAGTTTCTGGTTGTGTTCGTTGGTTGTCGTCAACCGAATCACTGGTTGTGGTTGTTTGTTCCTCTGAAATGTGAGCTTGGATCGACTCTGATATGAAATTCACTTCGGTTTCTCTTAAAATCAGTGATGTCTAACAAAACCCCTGTTTCTGGCAGTGGTTGTTGACATTGACATGATTGGTTCTGGAGCCGACGGTGGTTATGGCTGCTGTTGTGACTACAGTTGGGTTATTGACGTGTCACCCTGGTTTTAGGTTAAGGCGGAGGTGGTTCTTCTGCTTCTATTCACATCCTCATTTACGTTGTCAAACTTGGTTCGTTCGCAACCTTTGATCTATGATTCTTCCAGATCTGTTGAGATCTGCAGTTATCTTGGTGTTGGTGTCGATGGTTGATTGGAGTCGGTTGGGTTCGTGGTCGTCATCGTCTTCAAAGCTGGTTTGATCGTGTGACTAAATTTAGATTATGGCCAAAAATGGCGTGAAATTTTTTCTGTCTCTTGCAATAGTAAATGGTTGGGGGACTCGATAGATCTTGAGTGGTTTATGTGTTGGCAGACGATTCATACGCCAGTTTAAGATCCACCATTCACTTTGTTTGGTTTGGACTGTGGAGCTTGAAATGGTCGTTTAGCTTGCTGTCATTGTTGCAATGAGATGAGGTACATGAACCACCTCAGTGTTGACTGAGAGTTCAATCACCATATCGAAGACCTTTAATTAGTTTTATGATTAATTAAAGGTTGATACACTTGTGTGTTGTTTTAATTTCTTGTGTGATTTTATTGGGTTAGGTTTATGTTCCCCCAATTTTTATGTAATTTTTCCTTTTTTTAATAATATTTATGAGCATTTGACAAAAGATTAGAGTAGGATATCAACTTAGTTGGGAGCCACTCTTTTTGATGTCATTTTACTTTGGCTTATAAAAAAAAGACTGACGAAGTGAATTAAATTGGACATATTAGGATCAATTGAGTGATGGCCAAATCTCGTCTCTCTCGCAATGTATATTCTTTAGTCACCTTTTAATTAGATCCTATGGTATGTTCTTTCAAGGTTCTGGACTGGTTGTCATAGAAAGTTCCAATTAGGTGATATTGAAAATTTTCTAAATTTCCTTTCGACCAAATACATCATGGGAAAGAATCCTCTCCATTTGATAAAATAAATGGAGTATACAATTTGGAATGAAATATATAGTGGGAAAGAATCCTCCCCACTATCATTAATTATTTTTTACTTTTTTAAAAAAAATTGAGTCTATATCTCTCTAAATAGAAGAAATGGAGAAGGTATAAAATGGAGAGGATCTTGACTCCATATACAACAATAAAAAATTTCAATCAAAATTCAAATCATATAAATCTTAGAAAATCAATTTCAAAATAATTTCTCATATTAGCTTGGATTGAAAATGATTTATAAAATACCAAAATCTAAACGAAATGAAAATGCAAGTTAACACTAATTATAAAAGTTTTTTAGTAGTTAATTTTTGAAATTGTTTAGGGTGCTAGTTGCACTCTTTGCTTCTAAAAAATTAGAGTGTAATTAGCACCCTAAACAATTTCAAAAATTAACTACTAAAAAACTTTTATAATTAGTGTTACCTTTAAAAACTTTTAAAAAATTGAATTGTTTAAATTTTATAAGAAAGTTACCTGTTGTGTGTGATTATATATAAAAAAAACCAATTATTTTCAAATGGTTAAGTATTAATGACATTAATTTGCAAGTTGGATACTCATGTATATATTTTATTGGTCCAACTCAACTGGTTTCAACCCTAAACAAATTAAATTAAGAGTATTGAAGAGTTGTCATCTTTAACAAATAGGAATGCACGGGAATAGGCATATGTAAAATGTAACACCAAACAATTTTGTATAAAGGGTCAAGATCTTTTCCATTTTGTATCCTCTCTATTTGGAGATATATAGACTCAAAATGTTTTTGAAAAAAGTAAAAAAAAATTAATGATGATGGGACCCACTTAGTGGTAGGACCCACTATCTATTTTATGTGTCTATATCTCTCCAAATCATGTACTTCCATTTATTTTATCAAATGGAGAGAATCCTCACCCAAATATAAACTACCTAAAAGAAGTTGTCTCCAAGCATATGTCTTAAATCCGGACCAATGAGTACATATTGATGTACACACATAATTTCATGAACATATTCAATAAATTAATTGTCGAGTCCAAAACTTTGTTCAAGTTGTTCAACTAATTGTCATCGGCTCTAATTCTTCCTAATGAGGATTAAATATAGAGTCATTTAAAATAAACTATCAAATTAAAAATAAAAATAAAAAAATAAACTTCTCTCTCTGTGAAATAAGTGAAAAACACTATGTGAAATCACACACACAACTTCAATCAATGATTTGAACGTCGACTGTGCAGATCCGGAAGCATGAGTATTCTAGTGATTTAGATTTTATCAAATTATTTGTAGACATTTTGTCATTGTATATATTAACTTGGGTGATGTGAGTTTGTTCGCATATTCACCTTTTACGTTTTAACAATGTTGATCATGTTATTGTATCTGATATATTCTATCAATTTGAAAAAAATATATCATTTTGTTTTTGTCAAAAAAAAAAACTTCAAGGTCGTCGCTATGGAGTCATATTCTTTTTCTTTTCTTTTTACTTATATATAGGACCCGATGCATACAATGATTTTTTCGTATATATAGGACCAGATACATACAATGGTAGAGTATATATTTTCCTTTCCAAGTATGAAGATAGTCGCAAACACTATAGTTCCATTAGGCTTTCAACCTGCCATGTGAATCTCATGTGATCTTACAGCACAATATTAACACACATCTGAGTAACATTTATTGAACATCATTTATTATGTGATGTTAACAAATCATTACTAACTTTGTAAAACTTTATAGAATAGGGAAGAGGGCCCTGTTTGAATTGCAGAAATTTTTTCTAATTTTGTGAATTTATTGAAAGGTTGGGGGAGCCAATAGGATATATATGCTTGCATGTGATATTAATATTGACGATCTTGTCATTGTCGCATGCAGCAGATTCATAATACAATAATAGAAGTAAATTTACACACCCTCTCTATTACTTCAGCTTCTTCCTTCTACATATAAGACGATTCTTAATTGTTAGTATAGTAGAGATGTACTTTGGTGATAGCAACCATTCAATGCAATTGCAATTGATCCGATGTTTCTTACTACATTCATATAATGGTGCCTCTTCGACCTTGTTTCTTGTTATAGTATCTTTTTTTATCAACTTATATGATCTGCATATGTAGCTTTCACGAGTGAAGGGAAGCATGAGTAAATAGAGCTGAGATGGACCCAAAACTCAAACATGGTCACCAACAATCAAAGGAGAATCGTTACCTCGATCATTAATTGTTTTAAAAATTGGACCATATTTTTAAGGATAAGACTTCTTAATTATAGTTCAATCACGATATAGTTGGTTTTGTAGAATTGAGTTTACGAGAGGATCCTAAAAAAAAAAACTCATTAACCTTATATTCCACACATGTTTACTTTCATATTTTGTGTGAAAGATTCAACCTTGTTCATAAACCTTGTGTTGTCGTGTGAAATTTGATGCTTATCCGTCTATTGGTGCGACCAATTGATTAGGTTTGTCTACTCAATTAATAAGACGGTATATTGGCTAATTTGCACTTATGACAATGATCTCATTTTCAATCAATTGATTACATTGAAAAAGAGACTTCATTGATTAGTTGTGGGTTCGCTTCAAGGAGCGTCTAGTATTGAAAGTTGAACTATTGTTTGAGAATGCTTGAAAAATAAAGGAAAATTATAAATACATGTCAATGCTTGTCTAATTGATCGTGTGTTTAATGATTTATTAACTTAACTCTATGATTCACTATATTATATGGTCATTTTGGCTTTATTAAACACTACCAAAAACTCAGAATACTTCTTTTAGACGACACTCACTTCTCTAATGGGGATATAATTTACTCACCCCGAACTCACTCAAACTCGTCCCGAATGTAAAAGAACAATTTATTATTCCTTTTAGACGACACTCACTTCTCTAAGTTCTCTCTTCTCCTTCCACCTCACACCCTCAGTCTCTCCCTTCTCCATCACCATAGCCATCGATCACCATCATCTATTTGTTGGATAATGCATTACAACATTGAGTCCGGGGCTGAAAAATACTTTTTTTTTATTAAAATAAATTATCCACTGCGGAGATGGAGATGGGGCAGGGATACCCGAACCCGTCGGAGATGGGGATGGAATTCGACTTCTCATCCCCGTTAAATATGAGTAGGGAAACATATAAGTATTTGGGAGTATGGTATGGGGACGGGAAAGGTGAAACCCGCCTCCACTCTGCCCCATTGTCAGAGCCTGCTTGTAAGTCGATTCTCCATTAGTTGATCCAAATGTTAACACATTGTAATACAACATCAACTCATTGTCATGCAGTTGATAGACAAAATCATTTACTCGAGTGATGACGAATACATTATATGACTAATTATTTTTGGTGTATATAAACACCTTATATTCCACACCTCTTCATGCTTATGGTCCGTAGCTGATGGATTCAAATCTGTCTTTACAAGTTGGTCCCTAAATTGTAAATGTCGACCGTTTTAGTACTTCAATGTTACTCATAGGAAAATATGTCCCAAGTAGTTTCTTACATGTCAATCATTCTATGATGTTGGATTGATGTGGCGATGACATGGGGACTACGGTACCTAATGTGTTACAATTTCAAGGACAGATGGGTTTATTCATAAAATTTAAAGATTAAAATGACTAACATTAGTATAATTTAAGGAATCAATTTAATCGTTTACACCGTGAAGAAAAGTAATCATCACATGTGACTATATTCTCTTTCCTTTGTTTTACCTCTGTTGTGTAGCAAATGTAAATTAAAAGTCTCACATTAGATGGAAATATGAATGTTGATCAATATATAAGTGAGAGAATATCCATTTGAAATTGACTTAGTGGTTGATTTGAGATCTTCGAATGTGCTCATATCAATGTCTCAGATTCAATTATTTCTAGTGTCAATATCGGTGGACAAGTCTATACAAAACTTTAAACGAACCTCCCCATGTGGACGGTAGGATTGGTCAATATGTATAATTTTGAAAAATTTAGTATATGTGCTAGTGCACACTTGAATTATTAATGTGTTCGCCCCTATTTCGGAGATCAAACTAGGATGATTCCTTAACTAGGTATTAAGTGGACGTAACTTAGTTATATACAATGCATGCATTAAGATTGAGAAGAAACTATGCAAAATGGTCAACTAATTGACAGCAAGTTGTCTTATCTCACGATTAAATTGACTTAAATATAAAATCCGAGAGGATATTCTCATCTGGCAGATAAACAAATCATTCAATATTGGACAGTTGAAAATTAAAAATCAGATAATCTCTAGCTATAATATAAATGGGAATTAAATGGAGATTGATTTACTTGTCTGAGTTGTATATACGTGTATAGCATACACAACAAACCTGCCACTACGATCAATGACGTTAAGGTTTGGTATCATGCATATATACCCCACATTTTATAAAACAAAAATTGAAGTGCATGCATCCTCCAATTTACGTTATATTATTTGTATCAAATTTTATGTTAATTATAGATATTATGATAATTTATTATTTCAACTCAAATGAGTGTATAAAAGGGAAAATAAATATGATGATCATGCAAAATTTAGTTTAAAAATAATATATCATATCTAATTTAATTTCGGCTAAACATATTTCTGCATGTAGTGTGAATAAAAATATATCGACTTAAATACACTTTGATCGCTCTATTTTTTTTAAATTAAGAAGATTTAGGTTCCGTTTGGATTGAACTTATGGAAAATAGCTTATGCAAATAAATAAGTTTTTATTTATTATTCATAAACTTGTTAAGATATTTTATGAAAAAATAACTTATGAAAATAGAATTTTCATTAGTGAGAACTTATAAATTAATATAAAGCTTATGTATTTGTTTTCATAAGCTCAATCCAAACAGGGCCTTAGCCACTTCATTTTTAAAACAGGATTTTTTTTATCCCATTTCACAATTTTAGAGATTTTCTACATCCACCAATAGGTATTTATATTTGGGTGGATTCTAGGGTGAGGGTCCAATTAGGTCCCTCACCCGTGAACCACGAGAAAAACACCAATAGATTAAATAAGTGGTTCAGATTTATTTAAATTAAAAGAGGGAACATGTAGAACTGCTCACATTCAATCATATCCTGCAATGGTT
>Ga0315914_1005977_pt1 | contig 17482 bp, 11 predicted proteins | sample MpolenodulesMG_FD_203920 | JGI IMG/M metagenome (GOLD analysis project Ga0315914, IMG submission 203920) | Medicago polymorpha root nodule microbial communities from Los Angeles, California, United States - elongated nodules | ecosystem: Host-associated > Plants > Roots > Nodule | place: USA...
AAGTGTCTTCTTCAGCAAAGGGCTTCTTAACTACCACTTGATCATGGATGAACCTGAAAATCTTCTCATGTTTGATGAACAAGAAGACGGTGGTCTCTTACCAATGAAGATGATCATGGATAAACAATTAAATAAAAATTATGGCTATTTGTATATAGAAGACATTAGATCTGCATGTAAATTGAAGCAAATAAAAAAAATTAACGATAAAAATCATGGCTATTCATGAATAAATTATAAGATTTCCAATGATTGTGTTTTTATCAATTGTCAATAAAAATTAAACCGAATCTTTAAATCTATTGTGATATTAGTTTGAATTGTGTTTTTTTTATCAACTGTCATGCTTCAATAGTTGTTACAAGGTTTAACAATTTTTTATTTATTTGGGTTTTCTTTTTCCATTGTTACAAGGTATGAAGGTTCTTTGATTTGGGTTTTCTCCTTCCAATAGAAAAAGAAAGAAGGCATTAAGGAGGCAAGAGAAAGATGAAAGTTTAGCTCAAAGAAAAAAAAAGAAAAAAAAAGGAGAGGAGGGATTAGGTGGAGAAGGACATATGTGTTACTCTCTTTGTTTCAATAAAATTTGAACCCTTAGATCATTTTTAAAAATCTAATGATATATTATAGATGATACACCGGTGAGAGATTTAACTGCTCCCTCACCTTAGAATCCACCTACATTTTGATTTTGATGTGTGTGTTTAAATAGTGTGTCCAAAAATATGTGCCAAACAAGAAAAAAGTATTTAAGCGCACACATAATTGAAGTTGATCGAATGAATATTTATGACGCGGTAGAATGGAAGAAACAATTTGTATTTGTAATTAATACAAAACGAAGCTGAATGTATTTATTTTTTATTGAAGGAACTAAATGTATTTACTTATTCACAAAAACATGTCCTCCCGTTTAAGTTTGTAGTAACTCGCAATGAAGGGAAGATTGATCTCTCTTCTAAAAAACTGCAAATCAATATATCATCTTGAACAAATTCATTCTCTCATTTTCACAACTGGTCTTCATCAAGACACTCACACTCTCAACAAACTCTTCTCTGTTTCCATTCATCTTAACCATTTTCACTATTCTCTTTCCATCTTCAATCACACTCTTCACCCTTCTCTCTTTCTCTATAATCTCCTCATCAAATCCTTCTTCAAACGCAACTCTTTTCAAACCGCCATTTCTCTTTTCAATCAATTAAGACTAAATGCTCTTTTCCCTGATAATTATACTTACCCTTTTCTTTTAAAGGCTGTTGCTTGCATTGGTGATTTTCAACAAGGGACAAAAATTCATGCTTTTGTTTTTAAAACTGGTTTAGATTTTGATAATTATGTTTCTAATTCGTTCATGGATATGTATGCGGAACTGGGTCGGATTGGTTTTGTACGGAAACTGTTTGATGAAATGTCTGTGAGAGATAGTGTTTCTTGGAATGTTATGATTTCTGGTTGTGTTAAGTGTAGGAGATTTGAAGAGGCCGTTGAAGTTTTTCAACGGATGAGGGTTGAAGGTGATGTGATGATTAGTGAAGCTACTGTTGTCAGTAGTTTGACTGCGTGTGCTGCGTTGAGGAATTTGGAGGTTGGGAAGGAGATTCATGGTTTTATTGAAAAGGAATTGGATTTTACGATGATTATGGGGAATGCGTTGTTGGATATGTATTGTAAGTGTGGTTATGTGAATGTGGCGCGTCAGATTTTTGATGGGATGAGTGAGAGGAATGTGAATTGTTGGACTAGTATGGTGACTGGTTATGTGAGTTGTGGTGAGTTGGATAAAGCGAGAGATTTGTTTGATAAGAGTCCGACAAGGGATGTTGTTCTTTGGACGGCTATGATTAATGGGTATGTACAGTTTAATCGTTTTGATGAGGCGGTTGCGTTGTTTGAGGAGATGCAAGTTAGAGGAGTGAAGCCGGATAAGTTTATCGTGGTTGCTCTTCTTACGTGTTGTGCGCAGTTGGGGACTCTGGAGCATGGTAGGTGGATTCATGATTATGTACGTGAAAACCGAATCGTGGTGGATGCGGTGGTTGGTACTTCTCTTATTGAAATGTATGCCAAATGTGGTTGCGTAGAGAAATCTTTGGAGGTTTTTAATGGATTAAAGGAAAAGGATACTGCCTCGTGGACTTCGATTATTTGTGGACTGGCCATGAATGGTAAGACCAACGAAGCACTGGAGTTGTTTGAAGAAATGAAACTATTTGGGGCAAAACCTGATGATGTTACTTTTATTGTTCTTTTGAATGCGTGCAGTCATGGAGGATTGGTAGAAGAAGGACGTAAGTTATTTCATTCCATGTCATGTATATATGGTATTGAGCCAAATTTAGAACACTATGGGTGTTTCATTGACCTTCTTGGTCGAGCTGGACTGTTACATGAGGCAGAGGAGTTGATAAAGAAGTTACCGGACCAAAAGAATGAGACAATAGTTGCAATTTATGGATCTTTGCTTAGTGCCTGCAGAACTTATGGCAATACTGATATGGGTGAAAGGATTGCTACAGCACTGGCAAAAGTGAAATCCAGCGATTCAAGTCTTCATTCACTCCTTGCTAGCATTTATGCTTCGGCTGACAGATGGGAAGATGCAAGCAAAACGAGAAGTAAGATGAAAGATTTGCATATAAAAAAGGTGCCAGGATGTAGTGCCATTGAGGTGGATGGCAATGGAAACCAGGGAGGAGTTGGGGACTTTTCCAGTTTTCGATCCAAAATTGGTCTGCCTACATGAGATGGGTGAGTGGAGGAGAATTCAACTATTGCCTAATGCAGTGTCCTACTTCTATGGGAATTTGATTCTATAGAGGAAAGTGCAAGATTTGAACACCAACTTCTATTAATTTAAGCCTTGTATGCTGTGAGTGAGGAAAAAAAGTTAATACGCGGGATCTGGTGGTGCAGCTCACTTGCCTGGTAAGTTCCTTCAATTGTGTTTTGTATTAATTTCCTCAAAGACCAATTGTCTTATTAACATTAATTTAATTCGGGTTATAAATGCCGTTGTGATGGGATATAGAATCAAAGTCCAAGATCTTAAAATGCAATAGAACTGAAAATATATTGCCTTTCTGAAAAGGAATAAGTTACATGATAAGTTGCTGAAATGAATATGCTTACAGTTACCGATGATATTCTTGAAGAAAGACTTATTTTAAAAAGAACCAATTGACATGTTTTTTACAAACCGCCAGAAAATACAAAATTTAGAAAAATAATAATCAAATTATAGTTTCATAACTTGATGTGTACAATCAATTAGCACCTGGGTAGTGAGTAGTTACAATTCAAGGTGCAGCATTTGGAATTTATGCAGACAAGACTCGGTGACGATACTCTCCCAGAGCCCATATAGGAAAGATGTTTCGATATGATGAGTAGTTCAGGGTACAATTCCTCATAAATACTCCTGTTATCTCCTGTAGTTGCATTTTTTAATTTGTTATCAACTTATAATTAATTAATGAATAAGAATAGTATATAAATTGATGGAAGGAGAGAAGTGCTACACTAATTACCTGTTGTGGGAAATCTCCATCTTCCATCTGTGAATTGATTATTAACTTCATTCCACGGTGTATGGGTGTAGGATCTATATCAGCCTTTTTTTTAACAAAAACATTCATAATTAGAAAAGCGCATTTATTAACATAATTTATAATTACTAAGAGGCAGGAGCTATGCTAGCTTTATTTTTCACAATACTAACCTGCCCTGCACCGATAAGGGACAACAAAGCCCACGAAGTTTGAACTAAATTTGCTCGGTTGTCTTCTAGGTTTGTATATACCTATTTAAATTAACAAGGAAAAACAAGTGAGTTCTCATTCAAAGCAAAATGAATATACAATAATATATATACCTTGTTTTGGCTTGACAAATAACTTTCTCCCCACCCCCCATTAGGAAGCTGCTTTGACAATAAAAATTGACAAGCTTTTCGCAAGGAAGGACTGTTACAGTAATTCTTTCCACAAGCTGTTAGTCCCTCTACAGCAAACCAAGTGCCATACGTATAGCAAATTCCCCAACAGCCGTACCTGTGGAGTAGTGTATGTACTAATTATATCTATCTATACTAAATCATGTACCAAACAAAAATTAAAGAAAGTCTCATGTTTAACACAATAGATCATTAGGTGGTGTATAATAAATAGAGAGAGTAGAAGATAGAATACCAGGATCCATCAGGGTTTTGTGTGTTTTCAATGAATTGAATTGCTTTGGAAAGGCAGTGATGTATTTCCTTTGCTCTATGAGTTGGGTGTTGCTTTGTGAAGAGATACAGGGCTTGCATTGCAGAACCAGTGCACTCAACATACCTATTAATTTCACAATGAACACATATGCAGTGAGAAATTTATACATGCTTCAACAATGAATATGTATACACACGCATATATGTTTATGATTGATGTTGCTATATATCTTACTCCCTCTCAATCAGTGTGTCTTCAAAGAACTCAGTTGGATTGAATTTCTGCAGCAGACATGCATGCATAGAATTAGTTGGTTGTCATTCTTACAAACTTTTCTTTTATATAATAATTTGTTTGACGAATAAGAGTAACTTCATAGCATACCTCTAACCAACTGTAAGCATTTTGAGGCTCCCAAGCAGGGAACCCACCATTACTGCTCTGTAGCGAGAGGATGACATTAACGGCATCGTAGAGTCGCTCTGTTTCCAATTTTTCTCCAACAAGATCGCTTGGCATTTTTGACAACAGGAGTGCGGCCTGTATGTGTTGTCATGAATATCATGTCATGCCATGCATGTATATTTTGAAAAACCTACAAAAATAGTTAACATTTATATATGACGATATAATTAGTAAAACCTTGAGTCCTTCTGCGGTGCAGTCAGAGACTTGCCAACCTTGGTCATGCATTGAGAATGTCCACGATCCTTTGCATATGTGTCTGTACATTGCTTTGAACTCACCGGATGGATTTTCAACTACCTGTGAGGCCTTCAGGAAGTCATGTGCTTTCCGAAGTGTAGGACCATACTCTTCACTCACGTTACAAGCAAGTATTGCTTGTATAGCAAATGCTGCATCCCACATTTGACACCCAAAGCTCTGCATCCATTATTATTATTTAACAACTGTTAATTTTAGTGGAGTAATATGATTAATTTATATTAAATTACTTGAGACTGAAAATCTGATTCTATTATATGGGGAAGAATCAACTAAGAAAGGAAAGCTAAAGAAATATAATCAAGGCATAATAACTCAGTATCCTAAAGATACTAATCATATTTATATATCTTAACAAAATTAAATTAAATGTTGCAGCCCTTAGTTGGTTGAGTGAATAAAAATACAATATTAACCTGGATTTTCAAGCCATCTTCTGCAAGCCAGAAGTAATCAGGGATTCGGGCTAAATGAAGTTTGTATGCCTCTGAGTTCGGGTTTTCAACCCAACGCGCTATCAAACATAATACTTTCTCTACACTTCCAATGCAAAGGTATCTACTGTTCTCATCCTCGTAACGCACATGATTAATTGCGATTTCTAATGCCTTCTGTCTAAGCTTGGTGAAAGGCCAGCAATTCAGAAAAGGCTCTCCCACGTGATAAAGAAATCCCCATAACATATCTTGAATCATAGGATGTGGGTAGTACAGATCCTCCTGAAATTGCATGCCATTGTCAGTTTCATATATCTATATGCATGTATGCATCAAATCAAAAATTGTATACATATCAATTAAAGATATATAGATTGGTTCCACACACGTACAAACCTTAGCAATAGTATTCCGACCTTTGTTCCAGTTGATTTGATCATAAGGTTGATTGTAAAGTTCTTCTCTTAGTGATTTGATTAGGTTAGTGATAGGGCCCACAAACTTCTTCCCATATAGATATGACATGGGCATGTAAACTAACCGACAGTAGCACAACATTTTCCCTGAATGCATATTTAATTTGACCAAGGCATTAGACAAGATAGTGGTTGCATATAGAAGTTAAGGAACCCCAAATTAATGTAGGACCTAGATATGCACCTGGATGAATAGGGGTGAATTTTGGTAGAAACCAGAACTCTGGTGGAAGTGGATTGCAGCCTCCCCACTCATAAACTCCAAGTACCTACATATAGTGTGATTGCTTATTTTGATGCATATTTCTCTAGAATAGGATGCACTGCTGTATATATAAAATGAATGGATTAAATTAATTTACCGTGACCCAGAACTTTCCCCACGATGGAATAGCCACTAAACCACCATGGTCAAGGATCCAGTTTCTGCAACTCTCCATTGCCTTGTCTTCACCATCTTCAGGCCCCTCTCCAAGTAGCCTCAGTGCAATATAGCTCAATGCTGATCCAAACATTGTGCTATGTCCCTCTATATGGAATCCCCATCCCCCATCTTCGTTCTGTCACCTCATCACAAATGGTATCAAAATAACTGATTGAGTGATTATTCTATGAATCTTGACAGTATATGACTTTCTTGGTACTACCTTCCATCATTTTATCGGTGAGTTGAGGGACACTAAAATAATACTTACTAGACAAAAGGGGTATTTTGTGTGAATCATATGTGGAAATTAATGCAAGGAAGTCTTGGGTTTTCAAAATGCAATTAAGAAAAGGGGATTTCTAACTTGTGCCTCGCCAACCACACACATATAAGTTATTACTGAATAATAAAATGGTGAATATTGTTTTTTCTTTACTGTGTGCACAATGATGACCGCAAAAAATGATTCTTTCACCTCACACAGTCTATCCAAACCTTTCACAATTAGCTTAATCCTAAACTTAAATGGATCCTAGTTACTGTGCTATTTAATTTTGTTCATGCATATTTTATTCTTCTTTTCATTTGTCATATTCAAATTTACAATTATCCTATAATACCATTCATCAAATTCAAATATCGTTGACATATGTCTTGAATTTTGAGCTGTGGGTTATTCCAGAGGAAGTTGATATCAGATCACAAACATTGCAAAACTTTGGGCGAGACCTATTATGATGCTTTCTTTGTGATAGAATGTAAAGGATTTTTATTTAGGTTTAAGATTTTTTTTCCTTGTATTTTTTAGCAATTACTCAATGAACCTATTCTCCCTGACAAAGTAATAAGATGAACCTCTGTATACTCTACAGCTGCCCATAGACACAGGCTACATGGGCAGAAACACATATAGATGCATTCTCTTTCTTTTGTTTAGTTTATGATGTTTATCTTTGTCTATTTCAGTAACAAGTGACATCAAAGCTTCATTGATACCATGTTATATGGAAGAGATAGTGTCTATGTTACCGACGTGAAGGAGGCTACGGAGTTGAAAGAACTGAAGAGAAATGTCTATTGTTTAGTGAAGATGGTGCAGAAGCAACATGTTTGATTCTGAGCAGGAGAAGGGATCCTCATCTGAAGGGAGGTTTGCCTCAATGAAGTGCTTATATATAAGTATATAGCAAGGAGTAGGGGCAGCTAAAGAAACATTGTCTGAAGCGAAGTAAGGGGAAGGAGTCAAAGTAGAAAAGGAATGCAAATGTGATGCTGAGGCATCTGCTAGTGTCAACAAACAATTATAGTTTTGACGTTTATGAACTCAAACTCGTTTAAATGTTTTTCATTCAGTTATGTTGAGTCTATTATTATCCCAATTTGTTAGGTTTACAGTTATTTGTTTCTTTTCAGGGTCTTTATTTTATCTCAATTATTCCAAGGAAACATATATTCTTATTTAGTATAGAAGTAAAATGCATTATTTACATAATACCTGATGATTATATAAATACCGAACAATTTCCTTCTTATGTTGAGGTCCTAAAACCTCGTCAAGGGATCCTGTAATATAGAGGGCCATTACCTGTATGCATATAGTAATTAGTTACAAATATCAATACGTCCAGTAGTCATCAATATCAGTGAGTACTAAATAATATCTCCGGTTTTATATAAGAAAAAGTTAAATTAATAAAAATTGATGTATCTGGTACTTTGTTGACCAAATTTTCTCGTTTATATAAGATCAAAGAGAGTTTCAACCGAAGATCATAGGGACTTCACTCACCAATGGTTGAACAAAAAACAAAGGGCCAGCAGATTCTGCAGGCCAGTGGCCATCATGAGCTTGAATTGAGGAATAGAAACTTATAGCCCTTCTAATTGTAGTTATCAATGCTTCCCCTGTTATGATATCTTCTTCTCTCAGTTTAACTGCTGGTGGAATGGGGCTACATTGATTCTCTTTTCTTAGCTGCATGTTTGTTCAATATTCAACCACCACATTTAGAAATGACATTGGAAATTAATCTACTACATTTCTTACGAACTGCAACAAAGTTTACTTTTTAACGTGTATCGTCTTTATTTATATTAGCATCCAGGCGAGTACTAATGCATTTTCTTTTCAATGACAAATGTTACTATATTGATTGTTATGTTAGTTTTTGTTTTCCTTGTCAAAACTTGAACCATAAGCTCAACCCAGTTAAGTTACCCAACCTCCCTGAAATATTTGTTTGTTTTTGATCTATTTTGCTTGGTTGTATGTAAAAAAAATATAAATTTATTTTTGATTATGTTGTTAGATTAAAATAAACTCTTCTAAGTTTTAATAGTGTCTAGTATTGTTGTTATTGCAGTGGTGTTGCTCCTATCTTAATGGTATTAGTTAAGTATGTTTTTAATACGATTTAACTTTTTTTGAATTCATGTTATAAGACCATCCACAATGCAGTACCTCGTTTAACTGCTTAAACGAGTCCCGATTGTACATGTCATTCGTTTTATAATTAATGCTAAATAAACACTTAATCTCTCCAACCCAGCACCTCAAAAAAATTATTAATTAGGTCTCAACAATAACTCTATATCATTAAATTTTAACAATAATTTATATACTTAATTATAATTATATAATTTTAAAATATTAAAGTAATTTAATTATAAATTATAAAAAAAGCGAACATTTTTCTAGTTTTATTAACAATTAAAAAAAAAGTTAAAACTTCAAAAAGAATATAAAATAAATGATAATAAATTACATAATCTAAATAAAAACTAATCTTGTTGACCGTCACTCCCAAAGCGTTGCCACTATTTTTGTTGATGATTAAATATTATTCTTGCGACTATTATATAATTTACTTTTTATTATTAAAATAATACAACAATTGAATGGAGAAAAGTAATAGAATTATTTTCCCTAATAAAATAGAATTAATTGTACTTGTGAGACTCATGACATGAGTAATAGGAGAGAGAGGGTGCCTATAAAAGCACCCATCTTCATATTGCTAAATAGGGGAAGGACCTCCCATTGTAGATGGTCTAATGATGTTCTTCCTATTTTGATGAGATTTAACTTTTTTGTATTAATAATTTAAATTTAAATAATATTATAAAATAGTTTAACCGAAGGATAATTTTGAAACAGAAAACCAATCTAAAAAGAGACATCATCTTTATATATTGTTATAGATATATACCCATATAAATAATTTAATATGATTTTAACAATATAAAAAGAAACTAGTTAAAATCAACATTTTTAAATTATTAGATTTACATTAAAATGTTTTACATTGATAAGTCATTTTACGATATCAATATAATATTTATGTTTTTTTTTATTATATCAGGGGTTCCAACTAGTGGCGGATCTTCTCTTAGATCCACAGGTGCCATGGTATCCCCTAGTTTTCTATATATACCATATCTGGCATGAAAGTAAACAAAGTTTTTCTCTGTTGTCGCGTGTTCAAATCCTTGTACAACTCTTTTTTATATTTCTATTATATTTTTAATATTTTATTAAAAAAAACATTCTTGTGGAGGAATCAAACCCTCACACATGTACTAGAATTTAGCAAATGTAAACCACTAGACCAATTAATGTTTTGATAATCTTTTGAAACAGCTTAATATATATTCCATAAATATTTGGCATCCCCAAAAAAGTAATTTGAGATTCGCCACTAGTTCCAACTTCTATAATCTAATACCTATACCCAAAACAAAATGTGTTAAAACTTAATATTTACAACTATAGTGAGCATTCCCCGATTTTGTCTCTGGAGTTGTTCCCCTGTTGTAAAACAGGCTCCGTCGGTTGCTTGCGTTTCAAGAGAAAATTGTAGTTGCATGTCTGAAAACCGACCCTCAGAATTGGACACCCTATTTTCCCTAAACCTATTTAAATTATGTTTTAAATTGATAAGTCAGTTTACTATATCAATGTAACATTAATGTTTATTTTCTTATTATACCATGAGTGCCAACTTTTTATAATCGAATACCTACACCCAAAACAAAGTGTCTTACAACTTGGTATTTGCAACTATAATATTCAACATTTCATTTTATCTCTATTTCTCTCTATCATATCATCAATTATCACATCAATTATACTATTCTCTCTTTAAGGTATATACATCCATATAAAATGTACACCAAATTTTTTCTATATCCAAACTCCTTTTTATAAATTTCAAATTTTTAAAAAAATAGTGTATTTAATATATATATATATATATATTTTAAAATGTACAATTTTATACCCTAGCGCGTGTTCAACTATGACTTCTCATTTCACAAAACACTTCATAGTATATTTAGAAAAATAATAAAAATACCAAGTAAATGAAAGTAACACATATATCTAGGGACACATTGTTTTTCTTTGATGATTATTCTTATAATCATAGTTTTGAAACTCGGCTCGAACCGGCCGGTCGGACTGGGAACCGGTGGGTAGATTGGTTAGAGCATACCTTCGGATCGGCCATGCAGTTGGCTCAGCGAGAATCGGTCAAACTCGGTTCTTCTCTCTCTTTTTTTTTTGCTTTTAACTTAAATCATATTTTAAAAAATGGCACAGATGGGAGTTGAACTCATGACCCTCCTATTAAGTAACAACTTCCTAACCACTGAAGCGCTTGTTCATTTTGTATTTGATTTGCTTTTAATAAGATACATCAAACAAATTTTTTGAAAAGATTATAGCTGTCAAAATATTGAATACTGTACAAAACAAATACCCATCAATTATTATTTTTTAGTTGATAAAAACGCCTCACAAAATTAACCTTTTATACTTTACAAAGCAAATACCAATCAATTTTTTTTATCTTTTTTTATAAAAATAACTCACAATATTAACGGACAAAAACATAGACATATATAATTATAAACCTTCCCTAAAAAAATATAATTATAAAGCTCAAATATTTTATTTAAAGTTCGTGAATAATTACTCTTCGCTTTTTATTATCACATGAATAATTAGTCTATGAAATTATGTTTGTTGGATATTTATTTTTATTTTAAATATGTTATTATTTTAGTTTTTGGAGTAATCGAGTCACCGGTTCAATCCGATTTAATATCATTAAATATCTATACAAATTTAATCTAAACACCGGGTTATCTAACCGAGTCATCCGATTTAATTTGATTCTGTCATGCGGTTCAACCAATGACCCGGTGGTTCGACCATCGACTCAGTGCCTCTGCCGAGTCGATGACCGAGCCGTGTTTTAAAACTATGCTTATAATATATCCAAAATGCTTAAACCATGTTGGATTCTTTTGAGAGTCTATTGGGGGTCATATTCATATATAGGGACTCATTGTTTTTCTTCGATGATTAATCTTATAATATGTCCAAAAAGCTTAAACCGTGTTGGATACTCTTGAGAGTCTATTGTGTGTCATATTCCTAATCACTGATGGTTAGAAAAATTTTATTTTATAAGAATTAGAGTTTCATATTTTTCTTTTATTATTATAAATGGAAAGCTAATATTATGTTTAATATTACATTAGATATTAGATATGACAGGATCACGAATAATTATTGTGATTTGTTTAAAACTATAAGATATGACTTTTGTAATATCACGGTAGATTACCGTGATTCAGACATGTCCACCGTAATACTAAACGTAACTAAATGAAAACAACATACACCAAATGAAAGCAATAGAAGCTAATAGTGCAACGTGGTTGTAACATGTAAGTTAGTGACTTGGTTTTGTTTTGGCCCCTCTCAACTTTCCAGTCTGGGTCCACTCCTTACTATATCTATTCTACAATTCTTCAAACCTAATCTAATCTTAGCAATAAAAACAAGATGGTGAAGTGTTTTATGGTTTGTAACGAACGACTTGAACCGTACGTAGTTTACATGTAAAAAATGGTGAGAAAACATACTATTGTTTTGGAGAATGATATCATCACTAATTAACCATAAATCACTAAAAGACACTTTCTAGTTAATCTAGGGGTGTACTTGCACGTAATCTTTATCCTATGAAGTCAATGGCAGTACTAAATATATACTTGTACTTTAATTTCTTCCAAGTAACGCAATCTAGTTATGTTATATACTCATCTTAACATACGGTATTGAGGTAGTTTCCTATTCTAATTGTTGATACTTTTTTGGTCACTATAGTTTTACATTTTTTAGGAAGTGATCACTATATATCGTAAAATTTGATGGTTTTAGTCTATCAATCAAATATTTTGTCTAAAATATAATCACATAACATGTTTTAAATGATTTTTTTTTCTTTTTACAATTTCGTTAATATTGATGTTTTTCTATCGTCAGGTCCAGAGGCGGATCCACACATTCAATATGAGTGTGGTTAAAATTTAAAAAAAAACTATAATGCAAATTATAATAATATAATATATATTAAAAAAGTTAAGTTATGACATATTAAGTATTTAGACCAAGAGTTAAACCACGGACAAAAATAGGGTAATAATCTGGTGTGTTTATAGACACACTCATTCATACAGTGGATCCGTCCCTGGTCAGGTCAATATATCACGTCATTTAATAATCACATCGTCAATGTTGTAGTTTATAAATATGATGAAGGGACCAAAACTATTAGATTTTAAAATAGAGTACTAAATCCGCAAAATGATCAAAACATAGAGACGACAATTTCAATTAAATCTATTATCTTTAAGCGAAAAATTCAATAAGTATAAGGCAAATTAAATGAACTAAGGTAGTTAAGTATTACTGGTAATAGCCAGATAATAACCTGAAGTTTAAGGTAAATTACATTAACGATATCACTGTGAGCTTAACTCAGTTGATAGGGATAATATATGCAGGGGTTGGAGTTCGAACCCCATATACACCACTTCTCCACAATTTAATTGTGTGAGCTCTAACCACTAGGCTACTTGATAAAAAAACAAAAAATTACATTAAAGCTATCTGCAATTAAATGAATTGGAAACCAAGTACCAGCCAATAAACGAGAATACTTTATTTTGGACGATCAATAAGTTATGACATAATTAACTTTATTTTACTCGATCTGTTGAAATGAAGTAAATTAAGATTTTTAATTTGTCAACATAATACTTCGTTCGTCCGTTTCACAATACTTATCGTTTTTTAAGCATTTACACACACAAAAAAAAAAGTAAATTTTGTTATTTTTGATGAAATTTTGTGTGTTTTTTCTATAATAATCTTAACTATTTATTATTTCATTCTATTATTTTCATCTCTACAATAAATAGGTAAGAGTATTATTGACAAACCAATAACTAATATTGCATTGAAACTTGAAAGTAACAAATATGAAACAAAAAATTTCTCCAAACGTGACAAGTATTGTGAAATGAAGGGAGTAGTTTATATGAATAGTCCATGTCTTGAAAACTTTTTACAAAAAAAATGGATATTTTTACTCTTTCAAACTAGTCTCTATAAAATGCAAATATAATTCTTGTAAAAAAAATGCAAATATAATTAAAAGTGAATAATTTTTTTGTAGGGACTAAACTTAAAAGTTTTTAATTTATATGAATTAAAAACATATTTAAAACCAAGATTTTTTTTGAGGGAAAAACCAAGATTTTCACAAGCCACTGTTATGTAGGCTGCTGTTATTCTGCCTGGTGTTGTTTGGTTTCTTTTTTGGCTACAGGGAGCACTGTATGCTATGAGAATTGCTCTTCTTTCATCTGATTTTGCTTGTTTCCATCAAAATAGTCGAGTTTGAGTTAACTCACGCAGATACATTTCCAACATCACGTAAATTAATTCACATTGAGCAGGAATGAGCAAAATCAGATGGGAGAAGAGCAATTATCGTATGCTACTCTCATAGGCTTTTGTTAGATGAGTGGTTAGCTTGTTTTTACTTATTTGGTGGCTTCTGCCATTTTGTATCACAGGACTCTTATGTCCTGTCTGCTCTTCTTGAGTTGATTGCATTCTTTAATAATATTAGTTTTTCAGAAAGAAAAAAATACTCCACTTGCCAGTAGCTATCTAACGTATCAAAAATAATTACTTTGATTATATATCAAATTTAAAAAAATTCTAATAAATACTCTAAAAACATTTGATAAGATGTCTAAAAAAGAAACTTTATTTTGAAAACGATACATTTAATACCTTGAATTTATCACTTATTTTCATTTTTAACATCTTAACAAGTGCCCTTAGGTTATCGTTTGTTAGCTTAACCCATTTTAAAAAAGTCACGTTAATTTCCCTAAAAAAAAGTAGTTACATTAACTATATATCAAGTAGTATATATGATTTATATATGCATGAGTAAAATTTGAACTCTGGATTTTCTAGTTATTTAGGAGTGAATTTAAGATAATAGGTGTCTGTCTCCTATATTGATACTCACCATGTATCTATAGGTTTTAATAGATCATAGACATAGTAATGAATGAATTAATTATATACCTGCATTCTCATCAAGAGGTCAGAACTTTGTTTGATGGAGAATCTATTTTTGGTGAATTGAATGCGTAGCCTTTCAATCTCAGCATGTTCTTCTGGTGTTCCTGCATTTGGATCAAATTCCCAGTGTTGACGTCCTATGAAGTTATTCACAGAAATCAACCCTTCTCCTCCTTCTGCTATCTTCAACTTCCACATCTTTTTATTTACTCTCTCTTTCTATATATATATATATATATTGAGAAAATTTGGAAAAGAAAATGAAAAACCTCAAATTATTAACGACACCTTGATAATTAGTTTCTGCCATGGCTCCAAGAGTTGTCGGTGTATATATACTCACACAGTCACGTATATGTGAAGTTGTGAATCATCGAACACTATTCAATGACCCAGAAAGGACTGCATGGACTAATTAATTAATACGAAAATAAGATTCATTTCACTACTGAAAAAACAAAAATTAGTGAGGGATATTTAGTGAGGGAAAACGTGAAATCCCTCTCTAATTCTGTCACTAAATTTTGCGACCAAGAAATTTGTGAGGAATTTCATTTTTTCCGTCACTAATTTCCCTCGCTAATTTTACTTTTTCTAGTAGTGTTTATACTATTAAAGTAAAATGATAGATTCGACAAGAAGAAAGATATATTGAGAAAATGAAGTATTAGATTTTATATAAGAGATTAACTTTCTTAAAAAAAATATATAAGAGATTAATTAATTTCTATGCATTTAAAATGTTTTGACATTTGCCAACAATCAAAACATGTGAATAGATACTTGTAGAGATAAACCCACTAGGGTTGGTCAATAGATATTTGAAGATAGTTTACTCTTCCTCAAATGCTAAAGTTCGATTCTCTTTGTGTTAATTTGAATGGATTAATGTAGCTTTTTAAAAAAAATATATCTGTAAAGATATTTCAAGGATTAATTTAAAAACACGGTATCATAAAATGATTTGATAAGTCTTTTATTCAGAGTTTTGCTTTAGAATTCGTCAAAGACTACTACAAAAAGACTCCCACTTTTCCTTCCTTCACGCTGAACAACATGCCAAAACTCTTTCTTCTCAACACAAAAGATATTCTCGTGAGTGTTATTTTTTTGACAAATATATATATTGTTTCAAATATATATGGTTTGCATAATATTAAGCATGAAATATATATTGTTTGTGTAATATTATATCTCAATTAAGTTTTCATTATTAAAAAAGATATTGGTTAAAAAAATGATTAAAAAAGATATGATACATTAATCCAGAAATTTATGACCCACTAGTTAAAGTTCATGTCTTAAATTTATGATCCAGAAATTTTAGATAAGTCTTTTATTCAGTTATTTTATGTGTCCTGTTTAATTTTATTATACAAGCATCTTAATGCTTTTATCAGACATAGGGAGGTGACATATCTAGGAAGATATATGTCTAGACTTAGAAATTGGATGACACTCTATTCCGAACATTGCATATTAATTTTACTTTTTTTTCCTTGGTAAGGTTGACGACATAGGGTTACCCGTTTGCAAAACTACTAAGGTAAAATAAGATATGTTGAGTACTTCTATGATTCATAGATAAAGGAGAGCCTCTAGATGATAATTTATGAATTCCAGATGAAATATATACTAAAAAGACACCATCATTATTGTTAAACTATATTAAAAAAAGAACATCATTACCTAATGTGTATATTATATTATAGTGTTTTCTCATTTTTCTTATTTTTTTAAAGAAGAAAAAAAGAAATTAGAAAAATCATGTTTCCACTTTCTTTTTTTAAGAAAAAAGTTAAAAAAAACAAAATAATAGAAAAATCTAGTATCCCACATGTATAGATTTCCACTGTTGTATCCCTCAGGTATTCCAAAAGTATCTATGTATCAGACAATTGTTCTTTTAAAAAATATAATTTAATTAAGGGATATTCTTCCAATATGTATCAAAGCATATCAGACATGTATCAATGCATGATACACATCAAATACCGGTATGTCATCAATTTTAAAGTATTAGAGACATTACTTTTTATGTCAGTTATTAGAGACATCACTTTTATATGAAGAAGCCAGAGTTTGAGTCAATGTTCCGCAAATCGAGTGTTAACTCTTCGAGTTTATCGATTTTATGTGTTTAGGTACGAAAATCGTGTTAACTCTGAGGTAAACTCGATTTCTGGTAAAATCGGAAGGTTTGACGAGTTTGACCGAGTTAATACTCGGTAAACTCGTGAAAACTCGTGAAAAGAATCCATTTTTTTTCAAAACCCAATTCCTTTCCTACAAGCTCGAAGATTGAAACGTTTATTGAATAGTTACCTTTGCAGTGGACGGTTCAGAGCGCTACACCTACCATGCTCACATGTCATTGCCGCATGTTCTAGCTTTTGTCACGACTACAAGACTTTTGTCGATAAAAAGTTCACGAATGAGTATGTATACGCCGTATACAACATCCACTTCGATGTGGTTCACCACCAGACATATTGGCCTGATTATGAAGGACTAAAGGTGGTTCCCAACAAGTCCATGCGTAGGGCAAAGAAAGGTCGTCCACCAAGTACTCGCATTAGAACCGAGATGGACGATGTGGAAACTAAGAGAAGATGTGGCGTGTGTAGGATGCCCGATCATTCCTGCAAAGATTGCATTAATATTAGACATCAGTAGCAATCTAGTCTTTATTTCATATTTATTGTATTTGGTATGTTTTTAATTTTATAAATATTATCACTATT
>Ga0315914_1005979_pt1 | contig 17481 bp, 12 predicted proteins | sample MpolenodulesMG_FD_203920 | JGI IMG/M metagenome (GOLD analysis project Ga0315914, IMG submission 203920) | Medicago polymorpha root nodule microbial communities from Los Angeles, California, United States - elongated nodules | ecosystem: Host-associated > Plants > Roots > Nodule | place: USA...
AGCTGTTACGCTTGGTTGATGTCTCTGACCCCAAGCGAAATAGCCCTATCTCTTCTCGTTTTACTTTTATGTCGAATAGAACAATAGTTTTACACAAACAAACAATTTATACCCGAACACTTAACGTGATAAATATTGTGAAAATGTTTTTGAAATACGCAACTCCCTGCGGAAACGATCCTATTATACTTACGTGTAAATAGTTTTATGACGTATAAAAATCTTACATCATATTTCATTATAGAATTTACAGTAGGACTAATTTTGATAACGGAGATAAAAACCTTACATCATATTTCATCATATTTCACTTGGTTAAATGGTTCATACGGGGTCTGAGAAGTGATAGTAGGAACTAGGAAACAAGAGTGAATCTGCAAGGAAGTTAAGCAAAACCGCGTGGGTCCCACTTGGCCAATTTAATGGATATCATCATAAATTAGTCATTATAAATAACATACTAGAGGGTGTGACTTGGTACCACTATTCTGCTTGTTTCATATGATATATGATGGCAGCTATATTTTCTGGTAATCATCATGATTATGAACATGAACAACCACTGTACGATGTTTTTGTTTGTTTTAGAGGCTGTGACACTCGACTCAACTTCACGGGAAATCTTCTTCATGCTTTGCGATGCAAAAGATTCAAGATCTTCATGGATAGCAACCACGGACTCATGAGTGGTGATGATATTGCATCGTCTGTTTTAAAGGCATTGCAAGGATCGAGGATTTCAATTGTTGTTTTATCCAAAAACTTTGCAAATTCCATATGGTGTCTTGATGAACTTGTAGAGATACTTAACTGCAAAAAGAGGAAAAACCAACAGATTTTGCCTGTCTTCTATGATGTTGATCCTTCTGAGGTAAGATACCAGACAGGTAGTTATGGTGAAGCCATCGCTGGTCTTGAACATAGGTTTGGAAAGGAGAGGTTGCAAAAATGGAAGTCAGCTTTGTCCGAAGTTGCCAGCATAAGCGGAAAGCATTTTAAAAATGGGTATGTATGTATGATTGCTTAGTAATATCTATTTTCTATTCTTAGAAAAGCATATACGGAAGAATATAATTTCACACCTCTATTTTATTTATATTTTTGACTCTTTTTTTGTCTATGTTTGATCAAATTATTGTTATGGTCCTTTAGTTATATTATATTAAACTAGTATTTTGTGTTTCTTTAAAGGATCACATGACAAATTTTGTTATAAATTATGTCAATGAGCTTTACAGAATTGTGGGTAATTTATTTAACAATCAATCAGCTAAATAAGTAAATTAGAATGTGTTAGGTACCCACAAACTAGCTTTCACTTCACTTGCAAATTTACATGTGGTTAATTTTGATTAGCCGATTAGTAAATTATCCACAATTCTTGGGATGTAACCTAGAAAAAACCAATTATGTTTGGTCTTCAAATTAATATTGGGAAGTTGTATCTTGTCAAAATGTATCCATGATAACATTAGAATGAATATGGTAAACAAAAACATTAGAGTGAAATGAATATGCGTGTGTTGTTTTTGTAGGGATTCACTACTTGAGATTAATTTTATTTTGTTATTATGTTGATATTGAAGTAGTAATCCTGATCAATAGAAAGTGAGAGATAAAACATGTTGGCAAAAAATTGTATAGATATCAACATATGTTATGACGCAAATTTGAACCTATAATTCCTCACTTCACAACATTTAAAGTGTATACAGATAAAAATGAAATTAGTGTGTATTAATTTGATGCTACCAAGTTCTAAACCAAAGAAAAGAAAAAGAAAACTAGACATCATGAATTAAAAGGCTATCAACTTTTACAGATACCTACAGAAGTGCGAATATGAATTCATACAAGAGACTGTGGAATGGGTTTTGAACACTCTACCCCGCTATGATGTTTTTCTCAGTTTCAACAATGAAGATACTCGCTACTCCTTCGGTGGTTATCTCTACAATGCTTTGGATCAGAAGGGATTCAAAATCCTTATGAAAGATAACGGATATGAAGAGGATGGAGACCAACAAATTAGTTCACAATCTCTTGTTACAGCAATTGAAAAATCAAGGCTTTCAATCATTATTCTCTCTGAAAACTATGCAAATTCTTCATTGTCTCTTGATGAACTTGTCACCATCCTTGACTTTATGAAGACTAGAAACCAACTTGTTTGGCCTATTTTTTACAAAGTGGAACCAACAGATATAAGACATCAGAAAAATAGTTATGAAAAAGCTATGAATGAACATGAAAATAAATATGGAAAGGACTCTGAGAAGGTGAAAGCATGGAGATCAGCTTTGTTTGAAGTCGCTAACTTAAAAGGATGGCACTTGAAATACGGGTATACTCAAGCTTTTTTTTTTTTGAAATTGTGCATCTAAACACTTGTATGTATGTATGTATGTATGAATTTAAAGGCCTTGAACTTTTGCAGGTACGAATACGAGCTTATCAAAAAAATTGTGGAAACGGCCATTAAAATTTGACTTGCTTGTAGTAACCATTTCCAACTCCTTCCTTGGTCGAGTATATCAACAGAAAGAACATTTGGGAGTATCTATAAAGTTCCAAAAGAAATATAGTTCTATTTAATCAATTCAATAAATGAATTGTTTTGTAAACAGGGTACTGCTGAGAAATTTATAATAATACTAGTTGTTGTAATGATAATAGTAGTTGAAAGTCGTGTATGTGTTGGACGCTTATTATGTACTAGTTGGAATAAATACAATTTTTTTAACAAGGTCAAAAGGGGGGAGTCCCACCATTGAGAGAGGAAAGGAGCAAGACTTTGACCATTATAGGCTAAAGCATTTGCTACATGATTTCCCTCCCTTTGGATATGAGAACAAACATAAGACAGAGAACTCGCTAAGAACATACGGTTAATCCAATGGGTATGCAGACACTCTATTGTTTGGATGGTAATTGAATTATCAAAATGATGAAAATTTGTGAAGTATTTTGTTCTAGTTAAATTTAGAGAACTTCAAATGACACCTAAAAGCTATAAATTTCAAATTTCTTCATTGTTATAGTTTTTCAAATTTTGCATTTTGGTCCTCAAATTTTCCAAACTTTTCAAATTGACCCTAATAAATTTCCAAAAAATTGCAAGTTGACCCCTCAAATTTTACAAAAATTATAATTTAACCCTAAAAAAATTGAAATTTGCAAATTGACTCCTACCTTCGGTTTTCAAATTTGGACCAAAAAAAATAAAAATTGCCCAATAATGATGACAATAATTTTTTTTTATTACTCCATCCAAACAAAGATATTTAGAAATGAAGGCAATTTAATTGAATTATTTGAATAGCATATAATTCAAAATTCTTACAACTTTCTCAATTACCCCATCCAAACACCCTCTTAAAGTATTTAGATGCACAATTTAAAAAAAATAAATAAAAACTTCTACATTTAGTCTCTTAACTTAAACACCCATGCATTTTCCTAAAATAAAACACCCTTTTAATGTGTTAGCCTCACTCACTTTGATGTCTGATTCATATAGTCATAACTTTCGATTTTTTTTTTTTTAAAGGATAACTTTCTATTTCTAAACAATCCACTAGACAAATCTGGACCTAGGTAGCATTGGAAAGTACTCCCTCAGTGGTTTTTTTATCGCATAATTTCTCCCAAAGATATAAAATTGTACTCCCTTCGATCACTATTACAAGTGAAAAAAATATTTTTTTAATTAATTAAATAACTGATGTATTTGGTCAATAATATAGATCAAATACATCAATTATTTAATAAACTTAAAAAATAATTTTTTGCTTGTAACACTGACGGGAGAGTACAAAGTAAATTTGTAGTATATATTCAATAGCATATAACTCTCCAAAATTGTGAACATCCACTTATTGATTTATACTTTAGTAAAAACTTTGAAATTTTACCGCGAAAAACCTGAAGCACAATTGATTTAAACTTTTTCAACGCCAATAGGAAGTTTCTTGAAGCAATTAACAAATACTATAACTTTCTGATTTCCCAAATGAAAGTGATCCGCAATTGTCTTACAAACTTGTAAGTTCTTTTAACTGCTAATTGGATTTATTATATTTATAGCTTTGTGGACGAACTGACAAACACTACTAACCATAAAAAATGTCTAACCTAACAATCTTAGAATTGCAAAGAGAAAATAAAAGTATTTGAATTCCTCCAAAACATTACATTACCTCAAAATATTTTCACATTCAAACACATTCTAAGTCTTAATGACGGAATTGTTAATTCTAATTAAGAACAACTTGGCTTGTCAGGCTTCTCTTATATGAATCGTCATGTAATTAAAATTATATTTTGTCATTTTCATAAAATTATTAAAAAAAAAGGATCAAAGAAAAGACAAAAGAGGTGACAACAACAAACCGAGTGAATAATATATTAACATGATTCTTTATATGTTTCTAACAATACTGTCCATTGTTAATGTCAAAATTTTAGCATAGCGTCATTAGCGAAAATTGTGTATAGTGTTCAAACCAATTAGTCTCAACTTCTATCCTTATATACACTTTTTATGTGTTAGCTTGCCGGTTGGCGTTTTCTAACATTACATCATACTAGACACTATAGTTGTGTTCATTAATGCTTTTTCAGTAATTGAAACTTGAAAAGATTAAAGAGAATCCTTTGGTCATAGCCATGTTGAATGAAGAGGTTGATGGCTGCAGCTACAAGTACGATGTTTTTCTAAGTTTTAGAGGGGAGGACACTTACTGTACCTTCACAGGTAATCTCTATCATGCTTTACGCAACAAGAGAATCAAGACCTTCTTCTTCCCACATCAAATTCAAAATGATTATAATGATAATGAGCAACTTGAACATTCACCTATTCTCAAGGCAATTCGGGAATCAAGGAGTTCAATTGTTGTTCTCTCTGAAAACTTTGCATCCTCCACACGTTGTTTAGATGAACTTGAGAACATCATTCAGTGTAGGAAGATGTACGGCCATCTTGTTTGGCCAATCTTTTACAAAGTATATCCCTCAGAAGTCAGGCTTCTGAGTGGTAGGTTTGGTGAAGCCGTGCTAAAGTTAGAAGAAAGGTTTAGAGATTACCCTCACAGCAACAGGATGCAGCGATGGAAGCAAGCTTTGTCTGAAGTCACAGTCATTTCTGGATGGATTTACGAAACTGAGTATGTACTATAATATTCTATACTTTCAAGGTTATGCTCTTTTGAAAATTAGTCCTGTGCTTGAAAAACTCGATAAAAATTTCAATAGTGACTGACATGTTGCCTTTTGAAAGTAGAAGCTTAAAGTTTTACTCATCCACATGGCTGAGATTGAGAATTTGACTAGCTTGGCTGATGTCAGTTTTGACTTATGACAAATTCAAGGATAGACAAATATATGTCCTTCAAAACTAAATTTGTATTCGCTTTTTCTTGTTTTTGCCAAACTGACATCGATCATATCACAGTCTTAGTAGTAAGGCGAGAGGACTCTAGAATTCTAAGGACCAACTATTAGCAGATCCACCTTGTTTTCTTAGGCTTTAGAACTCTTATATTGTTTATGTTTGCTAATATGCTCGAATACAAGAATAGTCCATGGTGTATGATCTCAATGGTAAGAGTTTGACTTTGTAACTTCAAGGGATTTGTTCAAGCACATGACTAATTTTCAAGCACATGACTAATCTTCAAGGGATTTGTTTTGTCAAATGGTAAGGTTACAGGAATATTCCTCGAGAGACGGTTGTAAAACGTTAATCGGCGTCACTTTAATTAATAATAATTTTAAAAGGATTTGTTCATTCACAGGTACGAGTACCAATTCATCCAAAAGATTGTGGAATTTGCTGTCCAATCGCTACCACGCTATGATGTTTTTCTCAGTTTTTGCGGGGAAGATACTCGCTACTCCTTTACGGGATTTCTCTATCATGCTTTGAGTAATGAGGGATTCAAGATCTTCATGGATGATGAGGGATTGGAGGGTGGAAACCAAATTTCACAAACTCTTCTGGAAGCAATTGAAAAATCAAGGCTTTCGATTGTTGTTTTGTCAGAAAACTTTGGATATTCCACGTGGTGTCTTGATGAACTAGACAAGATTATCAAGTGCATGAAGACCAAGAATCAATTGGTTTGGCCAATATTTTACAAAATAGAACAATCAGATGTAAGCAATCAAACAAAAAGTTATGGCAAAGCCATGACGGCGCATGAAGATAGATTTGGAAAGCAGTCTGAGAATGTGCAAAAATGGAGATCAGCTTTGTCAGAAGTTGCCTTATTGACAGGAGATCATATCAAAGAAAATGAGTAAGTACTAGTGATTACTATTAATTAACTTTAGCTTGTATAATGTCTGCTAATACTTTTCATGAGAAACTGTTCTTGCCATTGACAAATTGAAGTTATTGTGTGTTGTTAAAGTTCTGTTTTTAGTTTTAGTGCAGTTTTTTGTTTTGACTTTTGACTTTTGAGTGAGAATCTGTTTTTATTAAAGATTAATTTATGAAATGAAATCTGATTAATAGAATGAAGTAAATGTTGTTGTGCTTTTGCAGATACGAATATGAATTCATAAAAAAGATAGTGGAAAGGGCCATTGAAGCTGAAAATAACATGTGATACAAAGTCCTTGCACAAAAATCTGAAAATGGGCTCTTAGTAAATTTGGAATTCAAGTAGAAAAAGTCTCATAAAAAATTGTTTCATCAAAAATCAAACTGTGGTCCACCTGAAAAAATTTGTTCTTTTATACAAATTATTAATTACTTGAACTCAATTGTTTTGGTTAGAAAACAAATTTTATGCTTATCATTGAAATAGAATTGTTTGGTAACAATTTTTTCTCGCAACCCATAATTTTTTAATAGTTTATTTCTAGTTATATTTTTTTCTCTCAATTTTCTCTATGTTATTTTAATTGAAAAAATTAAATATGAATTAAGCATATATTTTTTTATGTCATTTTAATATTTATCAATTAATTCAGCAATTAATTTTACAAAAAATTACAAATGCAATCAACTAGTTTCGATTCTGAAATAAAAAATTCTAATTTCTATTTTCAAGTATATAATCAATTATAGAGGGAAAATAATTTTTATCGAACAACCAAACATATCATAATCAATTATACACCTTTAAAATCAATTTTATCACTTACAAAGATAAAGCCAAACATACACTTCAGCAAGAGAGAGTTTTGTCATATTAAATCATCCAATGCTGTCTAGAATTTTTTATTTTTTGACTTTGCTCCAGAATTATTATGTAACTAACAGTATAATATGATTAGTTTGAATTATTTTCGTGTAAAACTATTTCGTACGATTATTCAATATTATGTTAATATATCACCTTTTAAAAATACATGACTTTTTCTCCTAAAAAAAAAAATATATGACTTGTTATACATATTAAATTTAGTTTTAAAACGACAATACATGCAAATTCAGATTTATAGATGTGATGGGAGAATAATCCAATTTAGTTTGTTTATGCTAGCATTATTCCTTAACTTAATATTATAACGTCATTTTTTATGTTCTCAACATTCATTTTACAGATTCTCTCAAAAAAAAAAAAAAAAAAAAAAATTCATTTTGCAGATGAATCCGTATGGAAATTAAGCAAAACCGCGTAGGCCATAGGTCCCGATAATAGTTTAGTCTTAGTCTTCTGCATGTCTTTCTATATCTTTCTCTCTTTCTTTTTTTTATCATAGTCTTATGCTTGTCTGTCTCATATGGTATGATGGCAAATGAACAGACCATTACTACCATTCCCAGTAGCTATGATGTTTTTATCAGTTTTTTCGGATCGGACACCCGACTCAGCTTCACCGGAAATCTCTTTAACGCCTTACGGCGCAAGAGATTCAAAACCTTCATAGATAATGACGGGATCAAGAGTGGTGACCAAATTGTAGCATCTAGTTTCAAAGCATTGGAAGGGTCGAAGATTGCAATTGTTGTTTTCTCCAAAAGGTATGCAGCTTCCACATATTGTCTTGATGAACTTGTCAAGATACTTGAGTGTAGAAACAAGATAAATCAACAGGTTCTCCCAATCTTTTATGAGGTTGATCCTTTTGAGGTAAGAGACCAAACAGGTACGTATGGAAAATCTTTTGATGCTCATGAATATAGGTTTGGAAAGGATTATGTGAAGTTGCAAAATTGGAAGTTAGCTTTGTCGGAAGTCGCTGTGTTAAAGGGATGGCATTTCCAAAACAGGTACATGCTATCTATCTTCTATTCTAAAAAGTCAAATTTACATGATTAATGTATACAAATTAAATTCATATACACAAGTTTAATTTTCATGCAATGTGTAAAAACTTTTACATTGTAGGCACACATCGAATCATGAGTATGACTTTATAGTGATTATGATAAAAAGTCAAATATTTATAATGATCTAATAGTTGTAATTTATTGACATTGTAAAATCTCTTTACGCCCCTATATATAAAGAATGCAATTTGAGGAGAATGAATTAAAAGGCCCCAGTTATTGGCAACCAAGATTATTTACAATTGATTTTGCATAGTTTTAACGGTTGAGATGCAACATAGTGTATAAATTTGTGTCATTTTTATTGCAGAGAATCCGCTGGGTCCAAATGTGAATATGAATTAATTCAAGACATAGTGAAATGTGTTTCCAACACTTTGCCTCGTTACGATGTTTTTCTTAGTTTCAGCGAACAAGATACCCACTACTCTTTTTCGGGTTATCTCTACAATGCTTTGGATCGAGAGGGATTCAAAATCTTCATGAATGACAAAGGATGCAAGGAGGATTGTGTCGGAAGTTCCCAGACTCATGTTACAGAAGCAATTGAAAAATCAAGGTTTTCAATCATTGTTCTCTCTGAAAACTATGCATATTCCTCCTCGTGTCTTGATGAACTTGTCACCACCCTCAACTTTACGAAGAACAACAACAACCAACTACTTGTTTGGCCTATTTTTTACAAAGTTGAACCATCAGACATAAGAAATCTGAAAAATAGTTATGAAAAAGCTATGAATGAACATGAAAATAAATATGGAAAGAACTCTGAGAAGGTTAAAAGGTGGAGATCAGCTTTGTTAGAAGTAGCTAACTTAAAAGGATGGCACTTCAATTACGGGTATATAATATACTTTCAATTATTTTTTTGACTAATTTGTATAAATAACTAATGCCTATCTTTTTTAACCAAGTATGATATGATTCTTAATTACTCGTATGTGTGAAGATTTATTCGTCAAGGTTAATTAGTTTGATTATTATTTTGATTAAATCATTTCAGAGAGTATTATTAAAAAGATTGAACAATGAATCTAAGGAACTTGAACTTTTTGCAGGTACGAATACGAGCTTATAGAAAAAATTGTGGAAACGGCCATTAAAGTTTGACATGGTTGTAGACTATATCAACTACAAAGAAGAATTGGGAGTATACTATAGTTTTGCAATAATTGAAAGTTGTGTTGGACACGTATCATGTACTTGGAATAATATACTAGTGTACAGTTTCCTTTTTATGTTGTTGCAAGGAATACTTACAATTTCTAATTGGGTAAATTAGACTCAACTCTTGGGTTCTTCTTAAATAACACTAATACTACCCCTCTAGTTTTTAATTAAACATTGACATCCCTTATTTTTTATTCAAAGGGACAAACAACTCCCTTCCACTTAACATCGTTAGTTCACCGTTCTACAAAGAAGTTAAATTATGATCACCAAAAAATAATAAATTCAATGACAGGAAAGTTCAAGTCATATGTACATGTAGTTCTATCCAAAAATATATTGATAAGAATTACAACTAAAATAAAATGAAAATTGTTGAATTTTCAACTTGAAATTTAAATTGGATTGGATGCACAAAAGATACTAAGTCAAAGAGAAGCGTTGCAAATAATATGCCTAAATATCTGTACATGATTATACATTTATATTTAAATTTAAATATATGAAAGATTAAAAATAAGATTAAAGTTTCTATAAAGAACAAGTATTTATTAAGAAACATTAAATTTCAATCTTGTGAGAAATAAATTGACACAATTTACGGGTGGATTTTAGGGTGAGGGTTCAATTAAGTCCCTCACCGGTGGAGCACGAAAAACTCATCATTAGATTGAATCAATGGACCAGATTATTTGAAAATAAAAATGAGAACATGTACTTCCTTCCACACACAATTATGTCCTTATCTCTACCCTCTCCAACTTCTTTTTTCTTTTCACGGACATCCTCTCCAGTTTGGGAAGTGGTAGCTCTAGTGTGTAGTTTTGTTTTCTGGGTGAGACCAAATGAGAACCATTATTTTTTATCAAATCAATAAAATAAGTATCCATTGACAAACAATAACACATGATTATAATCAAATTGAGGGTGATGAAACCAAACCATTCCAAATCTAAGGCGGTTATTAAAAAATTGTAGTCTGAAGCCCAGTCATACGTATAATCATCAACATTTATTCAAATTAATTCCATTTTCTCTGATCATGGTGGTAATGGAAATTTAATAGAAACAGTTGGTCAAATTTAAACCATTATTCTACCTTGACTATTAAATCCAGTCAAAATAAAAAATTTAATAAAAGCAAAAAAGTATCCATGATCTTCATTCAATTGCACCATGGTGTGGCCAATTTTTACTGAGATTGATTAACATCACCGGTTCCATTTTACTTTTAGCAAGCATATGCAGATTTGTGGTGAACGGAACATGATGCAAATGGAAAAGACATAATGATAGAATTGGGTGTGGAAAGGAATAGATGTTCTTATTTTATTTTAAAATAATTTAGACCATTGATTCAATCTAACGATGAGTTTTTGGTGATTCACCGGTGAGGGACTTAATTGAACCCTCACCCTAGAATCCACCCAATTTACGATGCATAATTTCTATTTTTGAAATCTTAACTTGTGTCCTTAGGCACAAGTTAACATTTCCCTTTAAAGTAAGATCTCGTTGGAAATTATGTTTATAATATTTTTAGGATGTATTAGAATTTTCTTATTATGCCTCCGTCAGTTTAATTCAGTTGGCAAAGACATTGCATGATATATATATAGGGTTCGGAATTCGAACCTTGAACACCTCAATTATTCGTCTTATAAAAGTGAATTAGAATTAGACATGTGCGTTGAGCAGATGTCTTGAATTTTATCTTTAATTGAAAAGATATTGAAAATTTATTCTTAACTCACTGCACATACAAATTTTGTTTGTGATATTGAAAAGTATTGATTACTCATACTCTTCAAAGATATAATCATGTTCTGGGAAAAGTTATGATATGATCGAAGAATTTATGACTTCAAATATATAATTGTATCCATTACTACGGTCTACGCAAATTTCCCTTTCCCCTTCTAAGAAATTTTCAGTAGAGCTGCACATGTTGACAAATATGACTCAACATGCACACATATTGATCGATTTTAAAAATGCACATATCGACAAATATAATTAGTGATACGTATAGAAAAATGCATAACATGAAAATTTGTACTCCAAAGGAGTTTATTTCAACTTACCCATGGAATCACAACTAATTTGAATTGACAAAGGTAGCTAAAAATATTGCATGGGAAGAATAAAATTGGTTGTGTTAGTGTTTTATTAAGCGGTGAAAAAGTACAGCGGATATGCCTAGGGAGAAGTATACATACAAAAGAGAGTTTGAGTAGTGAGACAAATTTTTTAGACAATGAATTTAACATCGGTGGCAAAATAATGTAATAAAGTAGCCAAAAGGTTTTTGAATCAACATTAAAGATAATACAAGCTGAGGAAAAGGAAGAAAGGGTGGCCGGAAAATTACCTTGAGAGAGAAAGGATGATTACAAAAGCATGAGGAAACGTAGTAAGTTCGGAATGGGATTATATCTAAGTGAGCTAAGAGTGGATATCTATAAAATGAATCAAATTATGTTATTGTGTTTTGCATTGTTAAAGAAATTAAGGTGAAATAACAATAATGATGTAGAAGCAATGAATTTTAAGTAAATGATACTTTAATTTGTAACAGCTATATTATATTGTGACTCCTTGAATAGTAGTGAATAATAATGGATGCAAAAATGTGTTCATATAGGAGAATGGGGAAGTCCTTTTAGAGGTACCACATCAGAATATTTGTAACATGGCAAATGAAAAATTGATGTGTCGTCAACACAATTTGGGGGCTAAATTAATAAATATAATAGATTTCTATCCACTAAATTACTTAAAAAAAATATTGCTTATTATTTTAAGGATACCGGTCAATAAAAGTTTAGAATGAGACTTTTTCGAATTTTTTTTGGCAGCCCTACTTTTCAAAAAAATTGTCCAATGTGCTCTACTTTCAAAATAAATATCCAATATGCCCTACTTTGCAAAATCCCCTTACATAGCTCCATCTGAGATGGCACCATGTGTCCTTCAAGATGGCTCCATCTCAGAAGGCGTCATCCTACCTCCTTTTTTTTTCGATTTTAATTTTATTTTTGGCTTATTAATTAATACCTTCTTTAGGATAGCTCCATCTCAATTTAATTAGGGTTAAATAAGTTTTTCGTCCTTATAAATATTGCGAATTTTGATTTTAGTCTCTAAAAAATTAAACTGAATGTTTTCATCTTCACAAATTTTTTTATTTTATTTTTCGTCATTAATGACCATTTTATGTTCATATAAATGGCACAATTATAACTTTTTTATGTTCAAATTGTATCCATGTTATGTCCGTTTATTATATTCGACATTTATATATTCATATTATGTTCAAAAAATGTCAAAAACACATTAAAATTATATTCATTAAGGACCAAAAACAAAATAAAATTTTTTGTGAGGATGAAAACATTCAGTTTAATTTTATAGGGACTAAAATCAAAATTCGTTATATTTATAGGGACGAAAAACTTATTTAACCCATTTAATTATTATACATTTCATCTATTTCCAGCATTCTTAGAACTTTCTTATTTCCCAATTGAAAGTCATGATCCGCAATTGTCTCACAACTTGCAATTTTTTTCATTGCTAATTGAATTTGTTATTCTAATCTAGAACAAGTTGGCTTGTTCAGATTGGGTTGATTTATTCCCATAAATTAAATTAATAATTATACTTTCATGAGTCATTGCATATATATCTTAAATTATAGTTTGTCATTTTCTTATAGTTAGAGTAAAAAAGAAGAAAAGACAAAAGAGGGTTATAGAACAAACCGCGTGGATTCATGGTATTTTATTGTTTTAACTTTAGAATTTAGATGTTTGTGACATACTGTCCAATGTCAATGTTAGAATTTTTTTCCTAGCCTCATTAGTATCGATTAGTGTTCAAACACATAACACATAGTATTATGATATAATCTAAAAATTCAAACCAGTCAGCGATCAAATCTTATATGCTTTTGCAACATCAGATCCAACAAGACACTATAGTTGTGTTCATTCAGCAATTCAAAGACTAAAGAGAAACCATTATTATACCTTCACAGGTAGCCATGATGAATGAAAATCAGGTTGATGGCAGGTACAAGTACGATGTTTTTTTATGTTTTAGAAAGGTGGACACTTACTATACCTTCACAGGTAGTCTTTATCATGCACTGCGCAACAAGAGAATCAAGACCTTCTCCCCACATGAAACTGATATTAAGAAACTTCAACCTTCTCCTATTGTGCTCAAGGCAATTAAGGAAGCAAGGATTTCTATTGTTATTCTCTCAGAAAACTTCGCATCTTCCACACGTTGTCTAGATGAACTTGTAAACATCCTTGAGTGTACGAAGATGAAAAATCAACTTGTTTGGCCAATTTTTTTCAAAGTGGAGCCTTGGGAGGTAAGGAATCAGAAAGGCCGGTTTGGCGAAGCCATGTTGAAGTTAGAAAAATGGCTTCAAAATTACCCTCACAGGATACTGCAATGGAAGAAAGCTTTGCATCAAGTCTCCTTCATTGCTGGATGGAATTACGGTGCTGAGTATGTGCTATACTTTTCTATATACCACTAGCAGCAACCTAGTACTAGGGTTGTTCCAAAAAAAACAAAAACTGAAGCGAAGTGCTAAACCAAACCAAACCGCATCAGAAAAAAACAAACTGTGACCAACAGTTTTTGAACTAAACTGAACCAGTGAGACATTGATGTGATTCTGTTTGGTTTAGCGTTTCGGTTTTTAGTTTTTTTAAATATTCATAATATTTGACTTGGTTCGTTTTTTTTTTTCTTCTACAGTTCTACTTAATGATAGCACTTTGGTACCATTCGGTTTGAAAACGTACATTACAATTTTTATAAAGGTAGTTTTGGTTCGGTTTATAACTACAAAACAGTTATACTGAACCTCTATAATAAAAGTTTGTTCAAGACAAATCAATAATTGTTTAGCTCTTTTCTTCTGAGCTGTAGAAACAGTTCAATTCGATTCAATTCAGTTTTCTTTCTGAACTGAACCAAGAACAGTCCTGCCTGGTAGTCTACCTGAGTTAATGTTTAGTAGTTGGTAATTTTTACATGGATCAATTAGATAGGTGGTCTACGATGAACTACTACTTGAAAATTGTTTAGAACTCCAATGGCGATAGACATCACCTTTTGGAAGTAGAAGCTCACATTTCTCCTCGTCTTCACTGTTGAAATGATCATTTGACCAATGATGGATCGACAAAAATAAGAGAAAAAGAATATTCATGTCTGAAAACTCAACTCGTTCATTTTTTTTGTCGAACATACACAATTCAGGTCTCAACCATAAGGACCATGAAATTCTACATCCGAGGAGCGTCATTCGACTGATTTTTAAGTATCAATCCACCGTAAACCAACTATCGATCAATAGAACCCATGTTGTTTGTTGGGCTTTAGAAATCTTGTTTGAGACTTTGTTTCATGTTGTCAATATGCTCGAACACAATAATAGACTTTATGAATTAAAATGATTTGTGCATTCATAGGTTCGAATATGAACTCTTCGAGAAGATTGTGGACTCAACGGTACAATCACTGCCTCGCTACGATGTTTTTCTCAGTTTTTGCGGGGAAGATACTCGCTACTCTTTTACAGGATTTCTCTATCATGATTTGCGTCGTGAGGGATTCAAAATCTTCATGGATGATGATGGATTGAAGGGTGGAAACCAAATTTCACAAACTTTACTCAAAGCAATTGAAAAATCAAGGCTTTCAATTGTTGTTTTGTCTGAAAACTTTGGATATTCCACATGGTGTCTTGATGAACTTGTCAAGATTATGGAGTGCAAGAAGAGCAATAATCAATTGGTTTGGCCAATATTTTACAAAATAGAACGACCAGATGTAAGCAATCAAACAAAAAGTTATGGTAAAGCCATGGCAGCTCATGAGGATAGATTTGGAAAGGAATCTGAGAATGTGCAAAAATGGAGATCAGCTTTGTCGGAAGTTGCCTTATTGAAAGCAGACCATATCAAAGAAAATGAGTACGTACTAGTGAATACTATAGATTACTTTTAGATTGCATTAACGTTGGCTAATGCTTTAAATCAGAAACTGCTCTTGCCATAGACAAATTAAAGTTGCAGAGCTTTTGTAGGTACGAGTATGAATTCATAAAGAAGATAGTGGAAAGGGCCATTGAAGCTGAAAATCACATGTGATACCAATAAGTCCTTGCGCGAATGACAACGAGAAGGAAGGTTTGAGTTCCTCTTACATTCGAGCATCATCAAATCAAGATCTAGGAACACTTGTGCAGAAGAAGGTGAAGTCACTTTTATTTACTGTATATGTGATTGCTTGATGTCTACTAAAAGAATATGCTAAACAAGAATTGCCAAAGGTCCCTGCAACTTGATTGTTGATCAATTTGGTTACGCAATTTTTTTTAGTGGTAGAGCAGGATTGAATAATTACCGGGGCAAGAAGCAATTATATTTCTTCCAAGGCTGACAGTGTTTAAAAAGACCTGTCAAAACAACTAATGATGGCAAGAAAGTGTAAGAGAAGTTTATATACATAAACATCAACTGCCCTTAAATATGAGTCAGTATTATTTTAATGTTAGAAACAATATATTTGCATCCATTGTATCATTTTGATACGATAGATGCAAATATATTGTTTCTAACATTTTACATTTCCAAGTACTGTCAAATGTCAATTGTTAATTATGACTCTTCGGATGGTTGTGTTTATTTCTTAACCATGTTTGATTAAATTAGCACTTGATAGTTGAATCACTATAAGAGAAAAAGTCACAGAAAAAACCTCAGGTGTATGTTTGTACATGGACAAAGTCATAACCTTGTAAAATTCAATACGGTAACAACTGATGAAAAGATTCATAAAATATAGGGTTTTTGATCCACTATAAACAGTCCCAGACTAGATTTTCTATAAAAATTAAACTAAAGCATTCCTCAAATGTAAGCTTACAATATGCCAGCTACTATTTTTCTGCATATAATGAATCAAAGGAATAAAGCAATAAATACACAAGACAAATGTGCAAATATTAGCTCTCCTCCTAAAGTGGAGGAATTTGGAAGGGAGATAATATTTGTTTCATATTTTAACTTGAATAACCTGATCTGATCTAAATCTAAATATTACTAATGATGAAAAATATAATTTTATACTTTCCTTCCATTAAAATCACTACTCTCCCTTTCCTCGAACCAAACACAGGATTTTAAAATCTCTCCCCCTCCCGTCTATTCAAATTTCTCTCTTCAGTTAAACTAAACATATCCATCATCTCTTCGGTTGTAATCTCAAGAATGATCGTGAACCAACAACCATAGAAAAAATAGAATGCAAATAAAAATTGTAGAAAATAATATGCACAAGAACTTTAGATGAGGTAGACAATGGCGGAAGAGAAAACCCTAGAACAACCGCACTTGCTGGTTGGAGTTGATGGAGGAAAGAAAACCCTAGGACGCAGGAAGCCAAAAGTAAGGTGGGCCAAACCCGCGATTTAGACCTGAAAATTTTGGCCCAACATAAACAAATAAATGGATAGATAGAAAAGTGAGTGTGGAAACGTATTGCAATTGCAAGCAATTAGGTCAAAAAGTGTAGAAGATGGAGGAAGGGTGGCGTTCTGTTGTGAATGTTCGTCAACAACATGTTTGTCAAATGCGTACTTTCTTTCATTTGGAGCAGATCAGCGTTTTGAGACATCTAAATACCATTCGTAATGCTAAGAGAATCAAATACAACATTGATGAAGGTTTTTCTTTCTGTTTCCATAGAACATCTTTTGCTTGGCATTTTGTGAAACTTATAGGGGAAATAGTTCCTGTCAGGTTTCATTGGGATATGATTCCTCCAGAAAGTGAAAGATACCTTTTTCGTGTTGAAATCATCCCCTTTGCTGTGGGGATTTGATTGTAGGGATTTAAGAGAGGTTTTTCAAAATTTTATAATCCTCTTAGCGGAACAAATCTCATTGAAACGGATCTTGATTAAATCATTAATCACAAATCAAACAGAAACTT
>Ga0315914_1005981_pt1 | contig 17479 bp, 10 predicted proteins | sample MpolenodulesMG_FD_203920 | JGI IMG/M metagenome (GOLD analysis project Ga0315914, IMG submission 203920) | Medicago polymorpha root nodule microbial communities from Los Angeles, California, United States - elongated nodules | ecosystem: Host-associated > Plants > Roots > Nodule | place: USA...
CCTTTTCTCGCTCGCATCAAGGATATCATTAAAATCGCCAAAGATACACCAAGGACCTGTAAATTGATTAGAAAGTTGTCGAAGAAAATTCCAAGCGGCAATTCTACGACCACCATTAGGATAGCCATAATAGCCGATAAGTCTCCAAGTACCAAGAGCAATATCATTTATCTCAACAGTAATATGATTACTCGAAAAATCAACAAGTTGACAATGTAAAGAATTACGCCAAAATAATGCAAGACCTCCGCCTCTACCGGTGCGGTCTACAGGAAAACAACAATCGTAACCAAGCAAAAAACGAAGTTCTTCAATTTTATTTCGGTGAGCTAGAGTCTCACTTAAAAATAAAAGGTCCGGATTGAGATGTCGAACTAGGTACTTAAGGTCGGGAACTGCACTCGGGCTAGCTACACCCCGGCAATTCCACGCCACTAGGCTCATTTTCCTTGGAAGGCCTTATGGAAGAAAACAAATTGATGGTAAGGGACTCATATAAGGAACACGATCACAGGAATGGCATAAAGCAAAGCAAATGTTCAGGTGAGGCATGACCTACCGAACCACAACAACACACTCACGAGGGATGAACAGCGGTGGCGCTACTAACCCTAGGAGAGAAGGCGATCATAAAACACATGTTCTAACCTGTGCACTTGAATTGGTATAAACTATACTTGAAGCAAACAAAATACCGACAAAAACACTTATCCAACATACAATAAGTCAGCCATATCATTCCATATAAACCAAGTCATCAAAGAACCTTTCAAAAAATAAAAATCAATCACCAATGAATTTCTCGGTGTATGTCAAGTGGCAATCAAAACCAAAGAAAGGGGGGTGCATAACACATGGCAACAAACAAAATTAATAGGTGGAGAAACTAACAAAAGTAGACGGTGGAGAGATAAACACAACAATGGAATCAATGAAATTTCAAAGAGGGCAGCAATGAAAAGGTTGAGATTATCGAACCAAGCAAACACAACGGCAAATATTAACGGTACCGCGATGGGTGAATTGGGAATCGCAGCCGACGATGGGTGAATCGGGAATTGCAGCCGCTTCTACCAGTTGTACCTACTGCTAGTACTCATAAGCATGACGGAGGAGTTCTCTGGAATAAGCAGGGTTAGAACGACGGAAGACATTGGAAATCTTTTTATGAAACTTAGTCTTAAGAACTTATAAAATCTTAAACACACACTTTCATTTTATTAGCAACTTTTATTTTTATAATAATTAAGAAGCCATAAAAATAATTATTATCTTACTCCTCTATTTTCTCAATCAAGGATCAATCTATCAATAATAATAATTAGAATAATTTTTCACATTGGGTAATATGAAGAAATATGCAAAGGATTGGTCATATAAACAAAAGTCTTGTGTGTTAGTATTAAATGCACCAATAGTTAGTGGGTTTTGCTATAGTTAAGCATTACTTCTATTATTCAAAATTTGTAATTATCAATTACATTATACAATTTCTTTCTTTCTATATTTCTATATGGTATCAGACTGAAACGGTCCAGCCCCCTCTCCCTCTAAATAAGGACGTCGTTCCTAACCCCAGCTGCCACCCTCGCCGCCATGGCCACCGACAGCTATACCTCAATCACCAACCCCTATGAACCATCCAAACCATTTGCCTGCATCACCCTTGGCAGTGTAACCAAACTTCTTCCCACCAATTACCTTAATTGGCAACTCCAGATTGAAGCTTTCCTTGATGGCCATGATCTCCTCAAATACCCAGATGGATCGTTACCGGCGCCGTCCAAAACGATCACAACCACTGCCGAGACTCCAGTGACAACAGAAAATCCTGCCTATCAAACTTGGCGACGACAAGATCGCCTCATCTATGGCGCCCTCCTCACCACCCTCTCAAACGAGGTCGCCTCCCTGGTTTCCCAAACAAAGACCTCACACGGTATTTGGACCCTCCTCAAGAACACTTATGCCAAGGCTTCTCGCAGCCATCTCAAGAAACTAAAGGAGCGCCTCCGGACAACATCAAAAGGTACTCAATCCATCACCACCTATATGCACTTCCTGAAGCAAACATGCGATCTTCTTGCCTCGCTTGGATCACCTGTATCCATTGAAGACATGACTGATTACATCCTACGTGACCTCGACGACGGCTATCGCTCTGTCATTGACGGAATGAATGCAAGGGATAACCCAATTACCTTTGACGACCTTCTTCAGAAGCTTCTCATCCAGGAACTCTCAATCGTCGTTGTTCAGCAACAAACTCCTGCACCACTCACTGCCTTGAATGCTCAGGTGAGACCCAACTACAACAACAAACCGCGCCCTGGCCAGCTCCCTGCACAATCAAATCAATGCCCTGGAAATCGCAAACCCTTCCTCGGCAAATGTCAGTGGTGTAATGTCAGAGGACATGTTCTATCCTAGTGCCACACCTTCAGACAGCAACATCCTGGTATCCCTCCACCTCCTTGTGACTCGCCTCAGGTCAAGACTGCAACTGCTTGTCCCCCGCAAACTGAGTTTTTGGTTGATAGTGGAGCAACACATCACATAACAAATGACCTTGCAAATTTGGCAATCCATCATCCCTACACGGGTCCTGACTCGCTGTTCATGGGCAACGGTTCATGTTTAAACATCTCTCACTCTGGAACACTTTTAATTAATGATTTATCCTTGTCTAATGTTTTGTGTGTTCCTTCTATGAAACAAAAAATTATTTCTGTCTCCCAACTTACCAAACAAACCAACTCTACTGTTCTTTTTCTGCCACATTCCTTTTATGTGAAGGACTTACAGACTAGCCAAACAACTCATAAAGGCTCATGTATCGATGGACTTTATCAATGGCTTGCCCCCACACCAGCTTGTTCACACCGTTCGCAAGGACTCGCCCACATCATGGCACCATAAGCTTGGGCACCCATCATCCTCTATTTTCAAATTTATTTCCCAGCATTTTTCTTTAGGCACAAATCAATTCCAGCAATTTGATTGTAATTCATGCCAAATTAGTAAAAGTCACAGACTTCCTTTCCATGAATCCACTCTTATATCGTATTATCCATTAGAAATAATTTTTTCAGATGTATGGACTTCGCCCATTTTATCTATTGATGGTCTTCGCTATTATTGCATGTTTGTTGATCACTTCATCCGTTATATTTGACTCTATCCAATGAACGTAAATCTGATGTACAAATCATATTTCCCAAATTTAAAACCCTTGTTGAAAATTTCCATAAACAACAAATAAAGATATTGTACACAGATAATGGTGGCGAATACATTGGTCTTCGCCCTTTTCTAAGCAATCATGGTATAAGTCATCACACCACTCCACCCCACACACCTGAACATAATGGAATTTCAGAACGCCGGAATCGTCACATTGCCGAGACCGGTCTCGCCCTTCTCCATCACTCAGGCATACCCCTCACCTACTGGCCTCACGCCATGACTACTGCAACCTACCTTATAAATCGCCTTCCCACTCCCATTCTTAAGTATCAATCACCCTATTTCAAGTTGCACAACATTAGCCCGGACTATCATAAATTAAAATGTTTTGGATGTTTGTGTTTTCCCTAGATTAAGCCATATGCTAACCATAAACTTGCACCAAAGTCTGCTATGTGTGTTTTTGTAGGTTATTCGGCTGATCAACATGCATACTTGTGTCTTGATCCCACAACAGGCAGGATTTACACCTCTCGCCATGTAAAGTTTATTGAATCAGAATTTCCGTTTAGCTCCCTTGTTACTCAAACACAGGCACTCGCCCCAGATTTGACGCTTACTTCACCAAACCAAAACAAGCTCACTCAAATCATTCAACATCCCGCAACTCCAAATGAGCTCGCCCATATCACTCACCCGTCTGCGCCCTCATCACCAATGCCCAATGACCTCGCCCACACCACTCAACAACAGTCGCCCTCCTCACAAACTACCAGCGAGCTCGCCGAACCCACTCAAACATCTTCGCCCTCTTCACCAAACTCCATTGAGGTCGCCCAAAACATTAAAATATCCTCGCCCGCGTCTCCAACATCCAATGAACTGGCCAACATAACTACATCACCAACGCCTCCACCACCGCCCCCACCCACGACTCGCCCACACAACAACCAGTCTACCAACGCCGGTGGGATCATCACCCGTTCTCAAAACAACATTGTTAAACCCATCAAAAAGCTTAACCTTCATGTTCGCACCTTATGTCCCATCGAACCGAGCAATATCACTCAAGCCCTTCATGACCCTAATTAGCGCCCGGCTATGCAAGCTGAATTTGATGCCTTACACAACAATAACAAATGGGATCTTGTTAGTCGGTCCTCTGCTCAGAATTTGGTTGGGTGTAAGTGGGTTTTTCGTATCAAACGAAATTCGGATGGCTCCACTGATCGTTACAAGGCACCGTTACAAGGCACGACTAGTCGCCAAAGGATTTCATCAACGCCCTGGATGTGACTTCACAGAAACATTCAGCCCAGTTGTTAAACCGGTGAATATTCGAATTGTCCTTACACTTGCAGTTTGTCAAGGATGGTCCCTTCGTCAGCTTGATGTCAACAATGCGTTCCTCCAAGGTACGCTCAAGGAGGAAGTATTCATGTTACAGCCACCTGGATTTGTCGACAAAACATTCCCTGATCATATTTGTCGTCTCAAAAAGGCACTTTACAGGTTAAAGCAAACACCTCGTGCCTGGTATACGGAGCTTCGGATATTCCTTTTATTCCTTGGCTTTGTCAACTCCACTGCTGATGCCTCTTTATTCATCCACCGCAAATCAGGTGTTACATTATACTTATTAGTATATGTTGATGATATCATTGTTGCCGGGAGTTCTCTTGCCGATGTCTTCACACTCATCGCCACACTCGTCGCTTGCTTTTCTTTGAATGACCTTGGATGTCTTAATCATTTCTTGGGGGTCGAAGTGATTCCTTCTATTGCGGGCATATTCCTTTCCCAAAGGAAATATATCACCGATCTACTGCATAAATCAGGCATGGCAGATACGAAATCAGCATCCACTCCATTGTCTGCCACATATAAGTTACTCAAGGATTCCGGCAATCTCCTATCGTCCCCAACCGAGTATCGAGCGCTCGTTGGAAGCCTCCAATACTTGAGCCTTACTCGCCCAGACATTGCCTTCAGCACAAACAAACTCGCCCAATTCATGCAAAACCCCAGAACGGTGCATTGGACTGCACTCAAAAGAGTGCTCATATACTTGGCGGGTTCATATGACAAAGGCGTCTTCATTTCGACGACCGCCCCATTAAATCTCCACGCCTACTCAGATGCGGACTGGGCAGGCGACAAGGATGATTATATCTCCACCACTGGTTATCTGTTATATCTTGGCAGTACACCCATCTCTTGGAGCTCTCGAAAACAACGTTCTGTTGCTCGCTCTTCCACAGAAGCAGAATATAAAGCCTTGGCTGACACGGCGAGTGAGCTACTATGGGTCCTTTCCCTACTCACTGAACTCGGCCACACTCCAAAAGTCAATCCAGTCATCTATTGTGACAACCTCGGTGCTACCCACCTTAGTGCTAATCCTGTATTTCACTCTCAAATGAAACATATAGACTTAGCCTATCATTTTGTCCGAGAAAATGTTCAAAATGGCAAGTTTTGAGTATCCTTTGTTTCTACCGATGATCAATTTGCTGATATTCTAACCAAACCCCTGCATCGTCCTAGGTTCGATTACTTACTGTCCAAGTTGCATCTCTCTTTCAGACCATACAACTTGCGGGAGGATATCAATAATAATAATTAGAATAATGTCCCACGTCGGGTAATATGAAGAAATATGAAAAGGCTTGGTCATATAAATAAAAGTCTTGTGTGTTAGTATTAAATGCACCAATAGTTAGTGAGTTTTACTATAGTTAAGCATTACTTCTACTATTCAAAATTTGTAATTATCAATTACATTATACAATTTCTTTCTTTCTATGTTTCTATACGATCAACATTATGAATTCTAGACACAGAATATGATCCATTTACATTTTTGTTGATTTGTTATATTCCATGGTATAAACTTCGTACGACTCTGTCTTAATACTCAAAATGAACCATATATTGAATTACTGGGGTTCCATTAAGATATTGGAGTGTAGTTTAATATATTATTTTAGTGTTTTTTTAATGATTCTCAATCATTATAGCACTCTTCTTAGCTTGAAAACTCAACACAACTTGCTCACTTCAGTGTCAAGTACTTGAAGGGTTAATATACGAGTTAATTTCAATATTTTAAGAAAAAGACACTACAATTATGAATCTTTTGGACCACAAACCAATCCCCATTGCATGTGTAACTAGAGAATTCTAATTCATCATGCTTTGAATGTTAAACCATATATGGAAATCCATCCGTACTCCTACTACTATCAGTAATATTCTGTACTCTAAGAATGCAACCATTTGTTCATTTACACACTAATAACATGCATAAGTACCAATTAATATCCAACTAATATTAATTAACCTTCATTCGTAAATATTGTTTATCTGGACTCAAGTGGTTAATGAGTTTCAATTAAAAATGAATCGTTTATGAGAATTTGAGTTCTAATCGTGGCTGAAACAATCACTAGTCGGATTTTACTTACCTTTCGACCAAAATTCTGAACTATTCGAATATATCGTACAAGACTATTTATTGCACAAAGAAAATAATATTTTCAGTCCTAGCCAATATTGACATTTGAAATCAGGATCCTATAATCACGTCCTTTCTATAGTTGTTGAGGAATGATGATATAATCGAAGGTTAAAGCTTTTTTTAGCTGTAAAGTGAGATTAAAGAATAGATGACATGTATGTACATCTTTTATTTGTATGATCTAGAGCTGTAACGCTGTATACAAATTATATCCCTAAAGTCATTTAAAACATATACAGAAAATTGAAACAAATTATGTGCTCAGCAAGTACCTAAAACTAAACTTATAAGGCATAATTTTTACAAATTGTGAGTGAAGTTCAGTTTTTCTTTTCTCAAATAACTCAATTGCTTCTTTCCCTTGTTCCCTTGGTAATTGGAGGCATATCCAGTCTAGCAATGATTCTAAGTCTTTTGCAAAGTCAAGTAAATACCAATCTAACATCTTTGGAATAACAAACTTTGATGTTGAAATTCCAATTGCAGCCTGTAAGTATTCTCTTTTGGCTATTTCTAGCTCCTTCTCAACATGTGATGCTGTGTAAACTCTGAGCTGCATTTGCCAAATTTCATCATGAATCAGCAACAAGACGATACAGATAATGAAGTAATTGAAGTGTGCAGTAAAAATAGGATCATTCACCTTTTCTAAAAGGTTATGTTAAATATCATAATAAACTTAATCTTACTTAACTATTAACTTGTTAGTTTATTTACTAAAGCAATATCGGTGTAAGCTTTCGTAGAAAAAATAGTTTAAGTACACAATTAATCAGACTTTCAAATGGTCAGACCTTAAAATAGAGTTTAGGACATATAATAGATTAGGCTTAGGCCTAATATTTTTAAAGTAGGTCAGACTCGAGCATTATAAAGCTTAACCTAACTTAACCTATTTACACTCCTATCTGAGACGCTACATCAATATTATTTTTATGTCTTTGCGATCACAACACGGCCGTGATTGAGGTACATCTATCATATATTCACTACAGTTATATGCAATATCTAGAATTGTGACAACGTTTAAAACCTTTATAAAATATTAAAAATTGAATTTTAAGCAAGTGATTAACTTACAGCAGGAGATGACCAAGTTCCACAAGAGAGAGCAAATGTGACTAGAGGTTCTGACAATTCCAGTCCATAAGTGCTTCTTATTGTCATTTCATGACTTTTCACTTCCTTTAATAATGTGATCTGTTTGGAATTTAGCTGAAAGAACTAAGAAGCTTATTAATTTTGTATATCTTCCCACCAACAGAAAAAGCTACATTTGAAAAGGACAAGGACAGAACTTACATATTTCCAGTGATATGGAAGCCTTAAAATGCAGTGTTCTATGGTTGTGGCATTTAACAAGGTTCCACCTACATTTATTGTTGCCTGAATAACAAGAAAACCGCATTAATTAATGAGCAAAAAAATTAATGTTGTCGTATGCTAAACTTGGAAAACAAACAAAGTAAAACCACACCTTCTGCATCAATGCAACAACCATTTCAGGACTTTCTGGTATGCCATTTTCTATGAAAGCCTGAAACAAAGCAGAACTTTTAATAAGCCATTACTTTCGGATTGAAGGCATATCTGGTGTCCGACATGTGTCAATGCCGAACACCGACATGACCGGTAAATGTGGATATTTTCAATTATTCAATTTTTCGTAAATTACTATCAATGTCGACATGGTGTCCGTGCTTCACAACCATTGCTGATATTCAAAATTAAAGTTGACTGAAAACAGTAAAAAATAAATACATATTTTTAGAGTGAGATTACACTAGATATTTTTCTAGTAGGAAAATTTGACATACATTCATCATACACGAGTTATATATGTTGATCCAAAATGCAAGCTTCTCTTGGTGGTTGAGATTCTCAATGTTAACACATGTTAGTTGTCTCAGAAGAATTCTGCAAATTTCAGAAAATTAGAACACCTAAACAATTAATTAATACAAGGGTCATAAAAAAATTAAAGTAATAATATAAGAGTTTGAATTTGATTAGAATGTAACATACTTCAACCGATGTAGTAGAAACAAAGACTTAGCAGTTTGTGTTGGATTGAAAGATTCAGCTTCAATAGTTGCACATAATTGCTTGTATGGACCAATATCTTTCTTTCCAACTTCCAAGATACCATAAGGATCCAAAAACTCTGTTCCTTCAATGCAGTTTTTAGATTTTAGAGGCCTTAAAGTTGGTGTACTCATTCTCAAGAGAATGCTAGTTAAACACTTAAGAATATTCTCAGAGATTATATTTGGACTTTCATCTCCTTGTGGTGTTTCTTGTAGACGATGATTTCTTACTTCAACAATTGGTTTGTTATTCAGCCTTAGTTCCTGCTGCTGCAAAATGGGAAAACTTTCATTCATTGAAACGAAAAATTCTTCAGTTTTTGAGTTACTAGTAAATGGTTTTAAAATGCGGTCTGTAACTGCAACTGCGGCAATTTTAAGGTTTCACAACTACCATTTCCGATTGTATCAACCAGATTATAAAGTTTTGCAGCATAACCACAATCACGAATTATGTTGTAGTAACTGATGCTATAACACAAACTGTAAACTATTTTTACACATGGCAAACCTGTTTTTTAGGAGGTTCACAATGTTTCTGTAGTGATTTATTGTCAACTGGAATTTTCTTAATTGGAATTTTTGCCATTTCGCCTTTACATATGGATCGCTTGCTGCTCTTGAAAGAATGAGCAAATGATTGAATCTCTTTTCTTTGTTTATCATCTGGTAAGACAAAAAGGGGATACATGAAATCAGGGACAATATTCTTGTCACATAATGTACTATAAATCACGGTGAAGCAACACTGTGATTTTGTCGAAGCTTCAAAGTGTAGTGTTCGCTGAAATCAGTGCGGCACACTGTCATTTTATTGAACTCACTGTCAATCCAAATATGCACATACTCAATTTTGAAATAGATTGATCATAATTGGTATGTTACAAAATTGATTATTGGATTGGACTAGTTACTCACTAGGAAGAATAGTTTTAGGCCTAGTTGAAAATGTTGCAGCATGATCCAATTTTGTACTATCATTTGCATTGTTCGCAGGAGCTGCTTCTGAATGCTCCAGTTTCATCTTGGAGGATGACATGTAAACTGCTTCTTGATGCAAATCCTGCCTAAAATGTAAGACCTTCTCTTCAAGCCTAACTATTTCTTCTTCCAGTACTGCCACTTCAGCCACAAGTCCAAGTGTCTAGAGTTTTTATGAGATAAAAATCATCACTCAAATACTCAATTTCTAGACTATAATAATATTGAAGGCGCGTCTTATGTCTGACACCGACACATATGATTGCATTGAAGTATTTAATTTCCTCAAATAATTATCAATGTCAACGTGTCAATGTCGTGTTCCGGTGTTTGTATCGGTGTTTCAGAGATAAAGAGAAAAAATAGAAAGGGAGAGTGATTTTACTAACATAGGGAGGGAGATAAGGAGGAAGACGAGGTAAGGCTCCCAAAGGCCTATTCAGAGCTCTCTCCAATGCCTTGTGAATGTTCTCCTCATGCCTAAGCTTCTTCTTCAACTTGTCCACCTGAAAGTTCAAAAAATTCATCTCAGTTTCAAGTTAGAAGCAAAGAAAATGAATGAAACAGAAGAAAAAAACAAGGACATTAACATTACATCTTGTTGCAAAGCCAATTTTCTGTCTTTGCTTGATGTTTTTCCACCTTTAACTGCATTTCTAATGCCCCTTTGAGAGTTTTGACGAATTCTTGGATCTTTGTTTAATGAAACTGAAGTCATGGCTTGTGAATTGTGATGAGACCTGTTACATGAACATGATCATAATTTAATAATAATATCACTGTACAAACCGTTTTTCAAAAAAATTGTTTGAGACATAATAAATGTACCCTTTTATGAGTTCTGACTTTATCGAAAGTTTAATTACTTTTCCATGTGACATTGAAGCTTACCAAACCTTCTTTCTGTTGTCTTAACAATATTTTAAAAGCCTCAAGTGAATAATAATGATTCAAGAAGAGACTCAAACTCAAATTTGACAAGGAATGAAGTGTCATCATACCCTCAAGTTGATAATTGATTCATTTACTTCCACCTATATAGCTTTAAAAGGAAAATAATAATTTCATAATTTATCTATTAATATGATAGGGATATAATAATTATAAAGTGTTGCTTATAACTTTGTTTAAAAAATAGGGTAGGGACAAAAAAGAACTCATCCAAGCTGGAATGGAACGCAAGCTCTAATTATAGAAAGATGGGGGGGGCAGTGTAACAGAAGCAGAAGGCTCCAATCAAAAAGGTGTATATCATATGTCATAATCAACCAACGTGTGCTTTCATTTGATGCGCGTCCTATAAATTTAATTAACTTTTACCTTAACCCCAACGTAACACTCTTCTTTTTACAATAAAAAAATGTATCTGCTCATTCAAATTAGCAGCGGACATTAGTTACGAATATCTTTACATCTGCAAAGTTGATGAGCTAGTCATTGGTTGGATTGAAGTTGACTTGTCAATCTAAATGAACGATGTGATAAGACCGAAAATGAAACAATGTCGGAGTATACGATGTTAAGATACGGTGTTGGAAATCTTATGTCCAAATAATATATTTTATTTAGATTTTTTAGAAACTATCTTCTTATCCTAGGATTGTTCATTTGTTCTGTACCTAAATATTAATGAAAGAGAAATATGATGGGTGCTGGTAGCCTTGCCAGTTAACTATGTAGTGATCTAGTGATACCAAATTGAAAGAAAGGGATGGTTTCTGTTAGGCAAAAGCTGCACAGTTCACATGCTTTGCCACCTAAACCCTTTTACCCTCTTTTGTGGTCATTGTTAAGTAAATTATTGAATTCAATTTCTTGAAGAAAAAAAGTTGTAATGTGATTACCTCCAAAAATCAAGGAATAATTTTTTTTGAAAGCATAGTATTTACACATGTATCAAACTAGGATTTCCACCGTGCGTTGCACGGGCGAAATTTTTTTATAGTGGCATTGCCCAAAGATTTCAATAAATGTAACACATCGAATAATCCTGTAGTGAACTATGATGATAAATAATGTATCATCAACTTAACAATGAGTAATTCATCAATTGACACATAATTAGGTAATGCGCCTAAAATTACAACCAAAATCGCCAAATAATGGAATTGTTATATCAATAAGATTCTGTTTCAATAAGGAAAACAAATATTCCAACCTTTGACAAAGAGTTCCAATTACTTGAATGAAATTACATAACCATGAACATATATGTTCAAATAACTACATAGATTAAAAGTAACAGCAAACACTTTCCAACACTTGAAAACACCAAGAATCTACCAAAAAACTTTCATCCACAGCGGCGCATCAATGGTATACCGCTCGAAGAGTAAACTACAAAACAAACAAAGGTTTTTCATTTTATAAATGTATGTTGTATAGTAAATAGGTGACATGAAACTTAAAAATGATAAAAGTCAAACCTGATATGTTAATTCCTACAGATTATCAAAAACCTCCGGAAAAACGACATTGATAGTAGAGTTGCATGGATTCCCATCTTCATCCAAGATTAGCATTTTCAACCCTTTTTTGGTAGTTACCCTTGATACAGCAACATACAACTGCCCATGTGTAAACACAGGGTGAGGTAGATACAATCCAACCTTTGACAATGATTGTTCCAGACTCTTGTTTATTGTCATAGCAAAGCACAATGATATAGGAAATTGTCTTCTTGAAAATTTGAATGGAAACTCTGAATCTGAATTAATAGATTTTGAATTCTGTATTAATTCTTGAAAAATAATTTCCTTAAACAATCTTAAATTGTCTCATTAAAATGTGATTTTTTTTATCTCAACCATTTGATTTTTAAAGAAAATGATTCTATAATTCAGAATTTGATTGAGAGATAAATAAAATATGATCAAATTCAGAATTTGATTGATAAGTAAAAATTTTAGAAAATGATATATAACCATTTTAACCGTTCGCTTTTAACCGAAATTTATTAACCACTTGATTTAACGAAATGTAAATGCATGTGTATGAAAATTGTAAAAAACACATGTCATGTAAGTGTAGTTCCGTTGGTAGCTCTGTAAACATTGATAGCATGTAGGATTTGAATTCTAACTTTGGATATTCCACCACTTTACATGAATTTCCCACCTATACTAGTAACTTCATAAATAATCATATTTTTAATGAATTTTTTTATTTATGTCTTAATAGAAGAGTAAATAGGCAATTACCCCCTCGAAATTGTAAGTTTCGTCAATTACCCCCATGACGTTAACAAAACTCAAATTACCCCCCTGAAATTGTACAACGTTAATCAATTTACCCCTCCGTCAAATTCTTCTGTTAGTTAACATGACATTTTGCAATTACCCCCCTGAAGTTTTACACTTATGTGCAAAATGTCCTCTGAACTTGAAAATTTATATTATTTTTTTCTTATCCTTGACTCAAACTTGAAGAAATAAAAATCTACAATTTATTTTTAGGTATAGATTTCATACATTCAAAATAAAGCAAGTAATTAAGATTTAATTACTACTATCCAAGGAAAAAAATTAATTTGTACATAACAAGATAATTTGGTAATTAGTTTGCCTTTGTAAAAAAGATAATTTGAAAATTAGTTGCAGCTGATTAACCATGGAGTCAACACGTCATTGGTCGAAAATATGAAGATTGGTGTTGAAGAAATTCTTCAACCTTCCAATGGAAGAGAAGAAGAAGAAATTTTGGCAAACACCAAATGATATGCAATGATTTTGGTTAGTTGTTTGTTGTATCTGATGAACAAAGCTAGAATGGGCAAACATGTTCTACATTAACACTTTGCCATTAGACTCAAGGCATCCACATCTAATTCATAGTATTCCCACACTATTTAGGTATGGAACAACAATCTCAATTTATGTGTCCTTAATTAAACATTATTGATGTTGGTGATTATAAATTAGATTTTGTTGTTTCATTCATGTTGGTGATTTTTATTTATTCAAGTTTGAGTCAAGGATAAGAAAAAAATATATAAATTTTTAAGTTTGGGGGCATTTTGCACATAAGTGCAAAACTTCGAGGGGTATTTGCAAAACGTCATGTTGACTAACAGAAGAATTTGATGGAGAGGTAAATTGATTAACGTTGTGCAATTTCAGGGGGTAATTGAAGTTTTGTTAACGTCAGGGGTAATTGACAAAACTTACAATTTCGGAAGGGTAATTGACTATTTACTCCTTAATAGAACTATCATTTGGACCCATCATCGATGTTTGACTAAAAAATTACGTGGCAGTTGAAACATCATGAAATTTGCAAATATTTTATTTTGATTCTGCCATTGACAATCTGGTGTTTGTCGTTCTTTTTAACTACTATCTTTTGGATAGATCTTCATTCTATTTATTGGCTATAAACAAAATAATTAAGACAGACGTAGAGTACTATATTATCACAATTCACAAGTAGTTGCCACATACGCGTCAAATATGAAATATCTATTTGATATGTTTACAAGTAGTGTACTAAACTAAACAAAAGCTTAGCTGAACTTTTTAAAACGTCACTATTTTTTTGGCATACATTAAAAACTTGTTTGGATTGAGAAAGCTAACGAAAAGAGGTTACATAATAATATACGAAATCGCACATGAAACGGCAATTAGATTATGATGGACGGTTGGGAAGATATGAAGAGAAAGCTAAAAGCTTGTGTTTCAAACATGAACAACCCTTATGTCCCCATCCACTACCACATGAATGTGACTCCAAATCACAAGTTCACGTTAGACGTATCTTGTTGGGAAATTAATTGAAATTTATAAACAAACGTAAGTGAAAAGAGGACGGGGCATTTTTTTTTAATGAAAAGAGGACTAGATAATTAGCATCCACTATATTATATCTATAACAGTATATAAACAAGAATACACTCTTTTCAGTTAGGTTTTAATGTTCATTTTGCACAACATTTGTAAATTCAATTAAAGTTATGCTTCCGTTTATTTTCTTGTTATCTACGTTATATGTATACATTATGGTTTTTGTTGTGATAAGAAGACGTGTCTCTTAAAAGACATGGAAAACACAAATTAAAATATCCATTAAAGTTATTGAATTTGGTTGATTTTTCATAGACTTAAACACACTTTTCACCCCCTAAGTTTCAAAAAGTAGCGATTTTGGCCCCCTATTAAAAAAAATGGCAAAAGTGACCCCTCATGTTTAGCCCCTTTTGCAAAACATCAATTTTGACTTGGTCAAGCTTACATGGCACGCCACATAACTCAAAAAATTGTCAGGTGTGTATTTTTTAAGTTAAAAAAAATAGAAAAATCCACGCGTGTATTTACAGAATTAAAAAAAATAAATAATGAAAAGATTAATTGAAGGGAGCACGTGACAATCATCTTCCTCATCTAAATCTTTCATATTCTTCATCCCTTTCTTAAACCCAAAACCCAAATAATGAATTCAACTCCACTGCCACACGACAATAACAAGGCTTCAAACCCAGAACCTATCTTCCTTTCTACTTCGATTCTTACTCCAACGTAAATCAGAATAAATAATGAATCCAAAATCAAAATGAATCTTGGTAATCATCATTATTACTCATAAATCAGATCTTCCCAATACTCAATTCCTTTAAGTTTAAAAATAAATAATCATTATTACTTCTTCATCTTCCCAATAAAAATGTCAAAAATCAAATCTTTATCATAAAAATTGAATTTTTATTCAAAAGGGTCAATGAAAATAAGATGAAATGACCTTATGTTTGAGCATGTGAAGAAGGGTAGTTTTGCGGCATTATCAAGATCAAGGAATGCTAGAACTCCATAGATCGATCAAAGATGAACATGGTTGAGAGATATCTAAACCCAAAAGTTAAGAAAAATGGGTTTGACTGAATATGTGAAATGGGGATCGAAGGAAGGAAGCATAAATCTATCAAATGGGTTTGATTGAATCGCAATATCTGTGATGGTGGTTTGTTATTATGGGTTAAATGATATTTGGTAAGTTGTTGCTGCCATGAACATATTTTGTGAATGAACATATTATGGGTTAAATGGAGAACCCGAAGATTTTTTCCCCATTTTTTTATTCCGAATATTTGATATAATCAAACTTTTTTTTCAAAGAGAGATGAATGTTATTGGTTGAAGTTGTGGGCAATTGTTGTTGGTGATGATGAAGGTAGATAAATGAAGGTTTATAGGAGGTGGTGGTTGTTGTTGATGATGATGTTGGGGAGGAAGCATCAACCGTGATCTCCCTTTTTTTTTTTCTTCTTCCTTTTTCAATTATTTTATTTTCATTATTAATTACTTGACATTTTTTATTTTTTTAAATTACTAATTACACACATGGCGTGCCAGGTAGGCTAAACATGAGGGGTCACTTTTGCCATTTTTTTTAATAGGGGGTCAAAATTGCTACTTTTTGAAACTTAGGGGTGAAAAGTGAGTTTAAACCTTTTTCATGGAAGGAAACAAGTTGTTGGATAACTTGTGACTGTCATGATCCGATCAATTTAGTTCAATTAAAGATGATGACTTCATAACTTTAACGTGTGGTACGCAAGTGCGCAAGTATAGTTCAAAGTTAAATAAATCTTCAAGCCGTCACATGGAACAAAAGATTGTTGAATTATTTTAATAAACCTATCAGTATCATCTATGTAATTCGGATATGTTCTCTTACTCTCTTACAAAAATTTATGGTATAATGAGAATCGTAATATCAAGATCCTAAATGAATTTTCAGGTTAAACCTGATGCATTGCTAAATTTCATTAACCCTTAAACTTGCATTTTAGGAAAAAAAAATTCTTTTTCTTTTTCGTTTCAGTGGATACCCCAAGGCCAGGAACTTCTTTACTAGTATATTAGTCTGACTTAAATGTTATAATATTATTACATCCACGTATTATTCAGCTATAAAAATTGAGTAACATGACAACTCATTGTTATTTCCAGGTTTACCGTGGAGACAAATTTTATTAGCAACACAAAGTAAGAATTTGAATTTCTTGCACAAAAAGAATTTGAAATCACACTAGAAAACTCTTGTGACCAAAGGCCACACTAGCAATACTACAATAGCATGTACTCCAGCATAGTTAAACAAACACTTGGAAAGAATACCTCCTGGAAAGTACAAAATAAGAAATACGAAGTCCGCTCAATCACTTCCGATTGTTGCGTGTCTTTTGTATTGTCTCAAATCTTTCATCCTAAGATTAAATTTTAGTTTGGAGCTGACCGGTTGAATTATCAGTCTTAATTAAGATTGAACTAAACTCAACTAAGGCAAAACGAGTACTCTGACTGAACTATACAAAACATGAAAATCTTATTTAATGTAAATAACACTTGAACTCATTTACACTCCCTCAGAGTTTAAGGACAAATTGAGTGCTCGACTCAATTGGTAGGTATTTACATGATGGGAATTTTTTACTACTGTCGCATGATAACCTCATGTGTCTCAAGAATACAACTGAACAGAGAAAGTAAACCCATCCACAATGTCAATCCAATAAACTAATCAAATACTCTACATAAATAAACAGCTGGAAACAACTCCAGATTGCTATGATGGGCAGAGAACTACCTCAATAAGTCATCATAGGATCCCAATGCTTCAAGGATGCTTTCAACCCATCTGTCAGGAGAAAGAAGAGAGAAAGAAGATTGTCAAAAATGGATGTATTAACAGGAACTCAAAGCAGTCTAAA
>Ga0315914_1005982_pt1 | contig 17476 bp, 15 predicted proteins | sample MpolenodulesMG_FD_203920 | JGI IMG/M metagenome (GOLD analysis project Ga0315914, IMG submission 203920) | Medicago polymorpha root nodule microbial communities from Los Angeles, California, United States - elongated nodules | ecosystem: Host-associated > Plants > Roots > Nodule | place: USA...
TGGTTTGCTATCATCTTAGTTCCGTTTCTATTATCTTCTTTCTTAGTGGTATGAGAACTTTTCTGCTTATAGATTTAGGTTCAATTCTAATTTACTTGCCCTTCTTTTTCTCTGCATTTATTTTTATCATTTCAGTGTTAAAATTAGTTTCTTAATGACTAGATTATGTTGATGTGATTCTTTTTGTATTTTTTTTCATTTTTTTGCAGGAAATGAAATAGAAAACGAGAGAGGAGAAAAAAGTGATGGGAGGAGGAGAAACTTAGAGGCTGTTTGGTTTGGCGGTGGGAAAGCCAAACCCACGTCTAAAACAGTTGCTTTCGTGGAAATTCAGAAGCTATGTTTCATAGCTTTCACAGTACCGTGATTCTTGCCGCACTTTTGAAAAACAAAACGCTACTCCAAACACATACTTAGACTATCTTTAATGGGTCTTATATTTTGAGGACTTGGTACTTATTAGATATTTTTATTCGGGAGAATTTTTTTTAGGGTCTTATAAGACCCAACGTATCATTTAAGACTTAATCTTAAGTAGGAAGAACACTTTTTAATATTAAAAAATTGAAATGTAACAGTATAAATTTATTGATAGTTTATTAGTGAGTCTTATTTAGAAATTTGTATGAGATGTTGGGTTTAAGGGATTGATAATTTTGACTTTAAGAGGGTGGTGGATATTTTCCTCTCATCAAAAGTGACGTGAAGTTTGTGACAAACAAATGAGGTTGCTTATAAACCATTCTAAATTTATTTTTTCTCATTATTATAGAAACTCTAATGAAGTTTATGCTGAGACAAACAAATGAGATTGCTCATAATCTATCTAAGACGACCATATTTACCGCTAGTTTTCAGAGATGTTGGTTAAGATACTAAATTATATTGAACACATTTTGATTAATGAAATGCTATAAGTTTATTTGCTTAAAAAATACTCATTATTAATCACAATGCAGACCTCTTTCAAAACCAAACAAGCCAGCTATATGCATTTTTCTGTTCTCCACAATAAAGCCTGGATGCATAACTCCCTCATCACATATCGCTTGCAAGCTGCAACTACTTTGTACTGGCTTTCAAAATGACCTCACATTTGGAATCTCTCCAAATACCATGTTCTGCACATAGCAGAGAAAACCCTGTTTAGATTTTACTCGAGTAGAAACAAACAAAACTGTAGAACACATGCCGAACATTTTTTTTGAGGTGGTAAGGAAGTTACTCTTTATGCATTTGCTTATATGCATCTAGCAACTGCTTGTAAGGAGTTTTTTGGATTTAAGTATATAGATGACTTTATTGGGGATGTCTTTTTTAATATATTAAGGTGAACGAGAATATCAGTGAAGAATGAGACCCTGTGAACTTGACTGACTCAATAGATAAAAGATCGACACTTAAGCCTACGAATGTTATGATGTATGGATGAGTAGGATGAAAACATGCATGTGATCGGGATTTCACCACTCATGGGATTAGGGGTCGGAGCTCTTACGGTAGGACAGACAGCCCTAAAAGCTACGTAAAACAAAGTGGCCAAACATGATAAAAACGTGTTTTGACAATCAACATGTTTTTATATCATTTGTTTTTGACATTTTTGGCTTCTTAGCATCAGAGAATGTTGACCATCTATGTAGAATTCAAAGTGTCATGCGCAACAATGTAATGACTCCTAAGTCCATGAATGTTGTGTTTACGATGATTGATTTTGCTGTCTAAAAAGGCCTAGCGGCGCAGCTTATTGTCCGCTTGTCTTCTATTTATGTGTAATTAATCCTTGATATATATATATAAATCTAAATATCTCAAATTACTTAAAATACCTCAAATGGTAGTTAACTTCCGTTTGGCGAGCTTTTTAAATCGGTTAAACTGATTTGATCAATTTAAAAAGTGTCAAACGGTAGTTAATTATCATTCGGTAGGTGTCAGTGAGCAATTGTGAGATGCCTAAAGCACAATCCTTAGAGGTTTATATATATATATATATATATATATATATATATTTGTGTGTGTGTGTGTGTGTGTGTGTGTGTGTGTGTGTAATAAAAATAGAAACAAAATAATTGAATTATTAGTTATATTCATTAAAATAGAATGTGGTCCAAAAATTGTCTAAAATGGAAAAGAAAAAAAATTAGTTACATAAATAAGCTTTTAGAAAATAATTTTCCTAACTTATTTAATCAAGAAATCGAGTTTGGTGTGCTTTAAACTTACTCTAAGTTAACTGTTAATTTTATTTATTTTGGTTATAAGCAACATTATATACCCCTTATTGATGTTCTTGTGTATTCCCACTTTTAGGCAAGACTTGCAATTGCAACGTAAATTAAATTATATGAATAATTGACTAATGCAACAATCCACATGAAAATGAGAATTTTTTAAGAGCATGTCCAGCTGGCGGCCAATCAAGAGCCATGTGTAACACTTCAATTTCTCTAGTTGTTTCTGATGTTGAACTTAGCTTTTGTGCTCAAAACTCACCTGATATGCTAAATCTTTAATTAAAGTAAGAGTGTGAGATAAAACTTGATTGGATAACTGTATAATAATAATTAGTGACAAGTGGGATGTCTACTTCCTACATTATTCAAAGTTTAACTAGTTGTTAGACTCTTTTGAAATAAATGGATAATCATGATTATAGGTGTGATAAGTTAAATTATGAAAAGTTTCTAAAAAAAGAGAGGTTAAAATATGAAATAACAACATTTTTGAAAGAATGAATTAGCAATATTATTAACGTATTTTATGACTTATCTTAAAAGTATTTGTTAGAAATTACATGACAAACGATGATTTGATTTGATTTCGTTAAATTATTTTGAACAACCGTGATATTTTGAATAGTTCTATTATATTTTAAATGACTCTTTTATGACTATGTCAGGTCTTCAATACCTTTGTAATGTTATTTTACTAAATTCTTGCGTTCTAATAGATGTTGTCATATTCTGATTGACTCTGCTATGTAATTATGTGACTATGTTGTGTTGAGCAAACCTAAAAGTCTTGTGTGAATATGTGAAATGATTTTATGTCCTAATGTGAGTGTCCTACTGGGAAACTGTGCAGTCAAAATGTAGAAAGTTTTTATGGACATCGAGTCATGCCCATCTGAAGCGTTGTCAAATACTTGAAGTGACTTAGATTTAAATGTTGGGAAACATGCTAGTTGTGCTTGATAGTAGGGATCTACTTGTTAGATAAGGGGTACATTGATGGGAGAATTTATGTGGCCTAATTGACAATTCTCTAGGGTTAGGAGCTATCATGCAAATAGGGTTGTCAAAAAGGCAGGCGGAGGCGGGAAGCACTTTCCCACTCCTGATTTCACCACTAAAATCGTCCCTTATCCCTTAAGACTTCATTAAATTTCTACACATATTATATGAAAAGATAAATAAATATAACATATTTAATATTTGTAGATACAAATATCAAATGTATTTTAGTGAATTACTGGTAGGTAAGATTCCTGTAGACGACTAGACATGAGTATGATCCTCATCCCCATCTCCACACTATCATCCGGGGAACTTTCTCCTTAATATCACCCAAAAAAAATCCATCACTCTCCACATAGGACGGTCTCCACATGATCTTCATTTACAAATGCCCGTAGGTTCATATTTATTGCGAAGGCAATTAACAATTTCTTTTTTTATTATTTTGTTTTACAAAAAGAGTCTTAAACTAGTTTTTTTTTTTTCTGTGTGGGGTCCACAAGTTTTCTTCCCTCTCCATTTTCAGTCTTCAACCAAACATTGAAAAAACACAGTTGTTTTTCCACAATACCAAAACCCCAACATCGAAACACAATCACACTGTGGAACAACGACAATGGAAGATTCTCACTCATCACTGTTCAACCTAGGAATCCTAGACACACTCACCCAAGACCAACTTCACGAAATCCTCGAAAGCTATACCCTCTTCTGCAACGCCACACAATCTCTTCTGGGCGGTGCTGGCGACCTTTCATACGGTGCTGAATTTGTTTCTCACGTTCACACCCTTTGTAAACACGGTCTTGAATCACTCGTTCGTGATCACTTTCTCAAAGTCTTAGAGGTACCCAACTGAAAATTTCACTATTTGAATTTTAAAGTTTGAATTTTTATTGATTTATTTGGTTGTAGGAAACTTTTGAACGAAATGGGTCATCGAGGTTTTGGCGGCATTTTGTTCCTTATGCTGATTTTGTTGGTTTGAACAAGAATGGTGATGTCAATGTGAGTGTTTATGAATTATGAATCTTACTTGTCATTGTTTTGGTTGTGGTTTGTACCTATGAAGCACCGACACAACATGTTACACCAGTAATAATTTGAAAAAAATGGCATAATTGAATGTAATCACATGTGCTGGTGTCGGACACTGACACGTGTCAGACATTAGACACTTTCGTAAGGTTGAGTTAGGCCCAACTCGAATTCTAATATGGTATCAGAGCGTGTCCAAGATCCGTTAAGCCACCTGTTGTCAGGTTTCTGCTATCGTGCCATGCTTGAAATGTCCAGTCCCGTGTATGAGGGGTGTATGTTAAGAGTCCCACATTGTAAGTGATATGGCCTGACAAGTGTTTATATCTGGGGCAGTCCTCACCTCACAAGCTAGTTTTGTAGGGTTGTGTTAGGCCCCTACACAAATTCTAAGAGACTTTTATTGGTGCTATAGAGCTTGTTACCATTTTTTTTTTTTTTTAATGAAATGAAACAGATTGATGAGGATGAGATTGAGAGTGTGCTGTGTAATGCTTTGGAAGAAATCTCTTTGGAGAAACAGTACCAGGAGAAGTGTCTGTTAATTTTGGTCCATGCTTTACAATCTTTCAAGGATCAAATGTCAGAGGAAAGGCATAATTTTGAAGCAGAAAGGAATTACCTTACCTCTAAGTATCAATGGACTGTCTCTTCTGTGCTTATGGCCACACTTCCTCGCGTTTTCCCTGGTTTGTAAGCGGTTTGTTGTTCTTTTATGTTATTGTTAATGAGGGATTTCCTTTTCGTACTGTAAATGAATGTTTTACTTTCTATTTTGATTATAGAATCTTGTCGACAATGATCTTGGTTTTCACCATATGGCTAATTTTACATGGAAATTTGCTTTCTTTAGCTCTAATTTAGAAATAGGCCAGTACTTTGTGCAATGGTTTCTTTGATCTTCGAAACATTAGTTGATTGAAAGTTTTGCTTAATTCCCTTGTTTGATATTTTTTATGTGCTTAAAACTTCAAATTTTTCTAATCGGCTTTGTATTTCTTTTTCATTTGCTACCATTAGCTATATTGCATTGGTATTTTAAAAGAAGGCTGGAGGAGTTAAGTACAGTCATGGATGGGGAGTTCACTGATGATGTATCTCAAAATAAGGATGACATGGATTTAGATGAAAAAGGAAAAATATGCAAGGATGGTGAGATGGATGTTGATGAGTGCTATAGTGACCGTCGATTCTCAGAAAACAGTAAACTGGTGAAGAACATTGGAAAAGTTGTTCTTGATCTCAGAAGTCTTGGATTTACTTCAATGGCTGAAGATGCGTATGCTTCTGCTATATTTTTACTACTAAAGGTGAGCATGTTTATGAAATTCAAAATCTGGATCTTCCAGTTTTCCTCAGTCTCTTGCAATTTCTTCTTCCACCTTTATTTTGCACTCATCAGGCGTCTCTGCTTGATTATAAATAATCTTTGGGTGGGTCATTGACTCATTTGTCTGACTTGCAGGCAAAAGTATATGATGTTGCGGGAGATGATTTTAGGAGTTCTGTCTTACAATCTATTCAAAGCTGGATACAGGTTTGTAGTGCATATATATTGTGTATGTGCATTCATTGTGTGCACTCCTTTGCTAGCTGTTTACATAAACAAATTTTTTCACGGTTCTAACATACAATATTTATAACTCTAATCATTCAGGCTGTTCCTCTCCAGTTTCTCCATGCCCTTCTTGTCTATCTTGGTGACTCTGTTAGTTACGAAAGTACTTCATCAGGTCTCAAATCACCTTTAGCCCCAAAATCATCGTCATGCTGTCCTGGAATTGATACTCCCTCTGAAAGTCTTGTCCGATGGAAGTTGCGGCTGGAATATTTTGCTTATGAAACACTGCAAGATTTAAGGATAGCCAAATTATTTGAGATAATCGTTGATTATCCCGATAGGTATTTTGTTAATTGTAATTCCCTGCTTTCCTCCTCTGAGTTTTCTGTCAGAAAATTAATTAGTTACCCTCTATTATGTCTTATTAAATTGAATGGCATTGTCGACCGCATTGACAGAAACTTGTTTAGTCACTTAGTGGGTATAGCTTCCTGCAGTAGTTGGAGGAGAATTGCAATTGTTCTTGGCTTTGACATGTTCTTATGTAATTCATTGTTTTGGTTCTTTGACTAGACAATGAAAATTGAATTGAATTATAAAACTAATGCTTTATCCAGCTGTATGCTTTAACCTTGATTTGAGTAAATTTTGAACTCCAACAATAAGCATTAACAAACTAATTATCTGGTAGATCACATCTCATTTGTTTATGCATTGTTTTCTGAGCATTTATTTTCCTTTTCTCTCTGATGATACTTGAAGCTCTCCTGCAATTGAAGACTTAAAACTTTGTCTTGAATACACCGGACAACATTCAAAGCTGGTGGAGTCATTTATTTCTGCACTGCGTTATCGCCTTCTTACTGCAGGCGCATCAACCAATGATATATTACACCAATATGTTTCGACTATTAAAGCCCTAAGGACAATAGATCCTGCAGGTGTTTTCCTTGAGGCAGTTGGTGAACCAATAAGAGATTATTTAAGAGGAAGGAGAGATACAATAAAATGCATAGTGACCATGCTGACAGATGGGACAAGTGGGAACTCAAGTGCATCTGGAAATCTCGGGGATAGCCTTCTTGAAGAGTTGAATAGAGATGAAGAAGTTCAAGAAAATTTTGGTATTGATGATGATTTTAACACTGATGATAGGCAAGCATGGATCAATGCCACACGGTATATTATATAATGAATTTTGATTTGCAGTTTTCACTGTTCTTTCTGATGTGGTCTACCTGCCAGGTTGTTAAATTGATGTTTCTTTTAAATGGTATTTTCCAAGCAGATGGCAACCTGATCCTGCGGATGCCGATCCATTGAAGGGAAGCAGAAACCAAAGGAAGGTTGACGTACTTGGGATGATTGTTGGCATAATTGGTTCAAAAGATCACTTGGTTCAGGAATATCAAACTATGCTTGCTGAGAAACTTCTAAATAAATTTGATTATGATATTGACTCAGAGATACGTACTCTAGAACTCCTTAAGGTAATTATTCAAATAAATCTCATGTTGCTGTTTTGTTTGACCGAAATGTTAATATTTTATAATTTTTTGTGTGTAGGCATTCTTGATTTTGCTATTCCTATTTAAAAGTCTCTTTAATGCTTTTTTCTGAAGATACATTTCGGAGAGAGCAGCCTACAAAAATGTGAGATTATGCTCAATGATCTAATTGGCTCAAAGAGAGTCAACACTAACATCAAAGCTACCATAAGTCAGCCACCTCGGACAAGTAATTTCCAAGTTCAAACATCCCTTATTTGTGATCATTGCCAATTTGCCAAATATATTTTTAACTATTATTTGCTTCAATTCCATTTCGCCAAAATTTGGCTATGCGGTCTTAGGTGTGGAGGTCGAAGACAATGCAATATTCATGGATAAAATAACTTCCACTATCATATCTACTAATTTCTGGCCTCCAATTCAGGTCTGCAGATAAAATTGTTTTATTGATAATTTTTTTGAATTTCAGATATTGTGAAAAAATTGATGTATTTATGTTATGTTTCAAATTATAGTTCTCACTACTCAGCCTGAATATTATACTTAAATTCATTAATATTATTTCTTAAATGAAAATGCCGATACACAATCTGCAATTACATTTTGTTTACCATAATATGGGCTCATCACTGTCTTGCGGTACTCAACCTGTTTTTTTTTTTTTTTTAATTTCAGATATCGTAAAAAATTATTTAATTTATGTTATGATTCAGACTGTAGTTCTCACTACTCAGACTGTATTTATACTTGGGTTCATAAATATCAATTCTTCGATGAAAATACCTATACATAATTTGCAGTTAGATGTTGTTCTTACTGATTTTTGTTTTATAAGAATGACTTGTACACATGAGATGCAGGGATTATAATTGATTCCCTTACAATATTTCAAATTTCAGGGTTCTCCTGTTTCTTAATTCTGTAGTCTGTAAATCTGAATTATTTTATGCAACTCATCCTTACCTTGTCACAAGCAATTCTAATCCAAAACTTGACCAAACTTTTGTTTTTATTGCCCCGTCTTCCACACGGTCATCACTCATTTGATTTTACTTTTGTCCATTATGTTGAGGCGAATTTATATTTTCCGAAAGTAAACGTTCTACTCACTTTGTATATGTAAGAAGTTAATGATGCACTGTATCTGTACTTCTCTTTCAGAAAAGGAAAGTAGAGACTCATCAAATCAGGTTTAAAATTTTGATAGCTTCTTTTTGAAGAAGCCTAAACAGTTTCATTTTTTTTTTTTTTTTTTTTTATATTCTACTTTAATGTTATTCAATGTAAACTCGTGGAGAGTTTCTCAAACTAACAAGAATTTGTCGTAGCATTGTTAAATGAGAGAGAAAAGAGAGACATATGCTGAAAACCGTGTGACTGAATAGCATTGCGGAAGGTCTATTATATAGGGGATTATACACTTAATTACAGAAGAAATATTCTACATAATATGCTAGTCTAAGTAACTTCTAGATTAAGCTAGAATATATTTACAACACTCCCCCTCAAGCTAGAGCATATAAGTCAAATGTGCCAAGCTTGCCACATATATAACTTGTTCTAGAACCCCGCATGGATTTTGTAAAAACATCCGCCAACTGATAATTTGAATTGATAAAGTTTGTGACGATGTCTCCTGATTCAATCTTCTCAATGTTTGGTTCTCTCATGAAGAACTTGATTTGAGGCAATATCCAACGTGGCTTGATTATCACATATAAGTGCCATTGGTGGTGCTTCTTCGAATTGAAGTTCCTTGAATAACTGCTTCAACCAAATGAGCTCACATGCTACTAGTGCCATGGTCCTACAGTCTCCCTCAATGCTTGATCTTACAACTACATTTGTTTCTCACTCTTCTAGGATATCAGGTTTCCTCCAATAAGTACACAATACCCAGAAGTGGATTGTCTATCAATGGGTGAGGCTGTCCAATTAGCATCTGAGTATCCAACAATCCGAGTATGTCCTTTATCCTCATAAATGAGACTTTTTCCTGGATCACCTTTGATGTATTTAAGAATCCGAATCACAACATTCATGTGTTCTTGACGAGGAGAATTTCAGAATTTGCTTACCACACTAGCTGCAAAGGAAATATCTGAGCGAGTGACTTTGAGATAATTCAATTTTCCATCCAATCTTCTATATTTCCTTGACTCAGATAGAGGCTCCCCATGATTAGGTAGAAGTTTGACATTTGGATCCATAAGAGTATCAACTGGCTTGGCATTCAATAGACATGTTTCTTCAATAATATCCATAGCATATTTCCTTTGTGAAATTACAAGACCGTCCTTGGATTGGGCTACCTCAAGACCCAAAAAGTAATAGAGTTTACCAAAGTCTTTAGTTTGAACCTCATTAGAAAGATGTTTTAAATGGAGTATTCACTATTGATGACTACCAGTTATGACAATATCATCTACATAAACATAAGATAAATGCGCCATTTGGCTCAGTTACGATTAAAAATAGAATGGTCAGCTTTAGTACAAACCATACGAAATTGTTGCACTACTGTGTTGAATCTGCCAAACCAAGCTCGAGGAGATCGTTTAAGACCATAAAGGGACATGTGTAGCCGACAAACTAAGGATACTTCCTCTTCAAGATCACCATGCAAAAAAGTCATTTTTAATGTCAAGTGGATGGAGGCCAATGGCGAATAGATGCAATAGAGAGAATGAGTCTAACAGATGCCATTTTGGCGACAGGTCAGAATGTATCACTATGATCTAACTTAAAAATCTGAGTATATCCCTTGGCCACCTAGTGAGCCTTAAATCGATCAATCTTACCATAAAGACCAACTTTCATCGTATAAAGCTAACAACAACCTACTTTCGACTTCCCATGAGGTAGAGAAACTAGTTCCCAGGTACCATTGCTTTGGAGTGCACACATCTCGTCAATAATTGCTTGCCTCCAAGCTGAGTAGATAACACTTCACATGGAGATTTTGGAATAGAAACAGAAGACAAACAAGTCAATGTAATGAGGAGATGGATTTCGAGTACGATGTGTACCTTTACAAATAGCAATAGAAGTTCTACGATCGGATCTAGTAAAGGCAGTGGCGCGGAAGAGTGTCCGGAATGACCTCAGTATGTCGGAACATGCACAACAGATGGTTGTTGACGAAGGTGGCAAGTTTGAAGAGGTCGTGGTATGGGAGGCTCCGCGGGAAGGTCTCCAGGAGGATGTGCAGGAGAGGTCGCGTGAGGAACAAGAATAGTTGTCTAAGACGGGACAAAAACAATGGGTTGAAAAGGGACGATACCAGGTGAGGTAGGCGTATCGGCATGAAAATGGTCAAGATGTGTGTGAGTCGACCCAAAGTAAGGAACAAACTCAAAAACTGCAACATCGGCCGAAATGAGGTATTGTTGAAGAGTAAGAGAGTAACAACAATGACCTTTGAGATCATTGATAACCAGGATAGACACAATTGAGTGGACGAGTTGAGAGTTTGTCAAGACCAAAAGAAAGATCGTGGACAAAACATGTGGACCCAAAGACACGGGGCGGAAGCAAGTGTAAAGGGGTATTAGAGAAAAGAATCAAGTGTGGGACTTGATTACTTAAGATCGATGGCATGTGATTTATAAGATAGCATGCCGTTAGAACAACATCCCCCCAAAAACGAGACGGAACATTACTATGAAGTAGAAGAGTTCTAGTGGTTTCAATGAGATGTCGATTTTTGTTTTTGGCTACCCGATTTTGTTGAGGTGTCGGGACAAAAGAAGTTTGGTGAAGAATACCATTAGAGGCCATAAACTTTTGAAATTGGTGAGACAAATATTCTTTGGCGTTATCCAAATTGAGTTTTAACTTCATGATAAAATTGCTCAAAAATAGAGAATAATTCAAATATGTTTTTCATAAAAAATAACCATGTGCAATGGGAAAAATCACCAATAAAAGTAACAAAATATTTGGAGTTCGAAGTCGAGATGGTTCCCCAAACATCAGAGTGAACTAAAGCAAAGGGGACAATGCTTGTTTATCGACTCGATTGGGCAAATGACTATGAGTGTGTTTTCCTAACTGACACGACTCACAATGCAAACCTGATAATTTGGGGACCAACCTTTGAAGTTTGAGGAGACTTGGATGACCTGACTGATCATGTATAGTAAGAGGGGAATCTGTGGAAGGGCACACTGTTGATGGGTTTGAGATAATAAAGGCCATTAGACTCACATCCGACACCAAGCTGCCTTTTAGAAATCTGATCTTGCAAAGTAACGTTGCCATTAGTAAAGGTGACAACACAATCATGTGAACGAGTCGATCGACTTGTAGAAATTAAATGAACATCCAGTCAGGTAAAGGAAAAATGTAATTGATAAAGAAGGGAGAATTTGGACAGTTGGACAGTGCCAAATGCCAATTCCTTGAGACTGTACTTCAGAACCATTGGCTGAGACGACACTAGGTAAGTAGCCATATATGGTGAGAGAGGAAAAAAGAGCCTTATTACCAGTAATATGACGAGATGCACCATTATCAAGAACCCATGAGTTAAGAGGTGACTGAAAGTTGCAAGCAAATGATTTATCAATGTGTGCCTCCGAAACAGCAGATCCCGAAACTTTACCCACCGGAGGAAATCTTCATGGTTGCGTAAATGCCTTAGAAGAATATTTGGGATGAGGATGTGGATGATTGCCCCCGAGAATAATTAACAGCCCACAAACAGCGTGTTGAAATTGTCGGAGAGAGAAAATACGTCCGAACAGGAGAGAGAAAGTGTTGTTTGTACTGTACCACGTATTTCCGTGGATCGGAATTGGAAACTGACACGGCTTGTGGAGTTTTGCACCAGACAGAGAGGCAGCACGTGCAGGAGAATGATGGGGTATCTGCGGCGGAGATTTTGGTGACAGGCTGGATTAAGGATTCCAATTTTGATGTGGTGTGGTCTGTCGCCAGAATGGGCTGCAGCGGAAGTGGTGGTTTGTAACGGAAAGTGATGGATGAATCTAGATGCTGGAAAGTGTCACTGCAATGGAGGAGGGGTAAACTGGAGTTGAAGCACGGTTTGCCGAAAAAATTTCTCACCTGAGGACAGTGGGTCCACAGGGCAATCACTGTTTAGGGTTCCCTCTCTAAAGGCTCTGGATACCACGTTGAATGAGAGGAAAGAGAGATATATATGCTGAAAACCATGTGACTGAATAGCACTACGGAAAATATTTGATATAGGGGATTATAGACTTAATTACAAAAGGAATATCTACATAATATGCTATGCTAAGTAACTTCTAGAGTAAGCTGAAATATATTTTATTTACTATCTACTACCTCCGTCCCTATATATAAGACCCTTTTGCTAAAATCACGGGAATTAAGAAAGTGGATATTTATATTAAAATTGTTTGTAATTACTATTGTTTTTACAATTTTATCCTTAAGAGAGAGAATTAGTTTATGTTTTCCATATGCTATTTATTGTTGATTGAAGAAAAAGATGTATAATAAATAGGGGCATGTATGTAAAGAAATAATTAATGTAATTGGAAATAGCAAAGGGGTCTTATAAAAAGGGACAAAAAAATTCTCAAAAGGGTCTTATAATTAGGGACGGAGGTAGTATTTAAATATCAACAAGCATGTTATAACATCAGTTATCATTTCGTCAAGTTCAATTAGAAGTATGATAATAGTCTAGTCTTTTCAATAAAATGAATTGTCCAACCAAAATATGTTTTTATCAATTGCATTGTTGTCCTGCAAAGCTGTCTCTGTTCTATGATTGACTTCGAAGATAATTACAGGATGAGCCCCTTAACCTGCCTGAACCTGTTGATCAGCTTCTCTCTGATTATGCGAAGAAATTTACTGAAATCAAAACACCCCGAAATCAAAACACCCCGTAAGCTTCAGTGGAAAAAAAGTCTTGGGACTGTCAAGGTTAGTTGCTCTATTTATTTTTTTCCAAATCTCATTGTCTAGGGATATTTAGCAAGTTTGTTGGATTTGATTTGTGGTGTTACCCCTTTCGCATTCTTTACAGTTTTGACTCTATTTTTTTTTTTTTTGCCTAATATTGTCATGCTCAATGGTATAGCTGGAGTTGCAGTTTGAAGATAGGGTAATGCAATTCACTGTAGCCCCTGTTCTTGCATCTATGATTATGAAGTTTCAAGATCAAACGAGGTATTGTCACAATCCATCAATACTTTTAGTTTGGTTGTTTTGACCGTAGTGTCATATTATGTTTCTGCTTTCAGTTGGACCTCTAAAAACCTTGCGGCTGCTATTGGGATACCTGTGGATGTATTAATTAGGAGAATAAATTTTTGGATAAACAAGGTAAATCTATTAAATTTTCTTGGCATACATTTAGGCATTAGTAAACACTTCCTTTTCATGGTTATTTTCTTCTCCTGTTCAATCTGGAAACTTTTGTTGGATTTTCCAAAACAAAAATTCTAGTTAGTTTACACTATTGCTGATGGTAATTTTAATTTATGTAGAATCAATTTTATACTTGCTGTTTGTTGAAATATTTTATAAATATTTATATTGATTCTATTTATTTTTTCTATTGATTATGTTTTATTTTTTCTATTCCAAAAAGTCACTCCTTAATTTATGGAGTGTGATTATGTACTCTCCGGAAAAGGCTTGTTATTTGGAAAAACTAGTGATAAGAATGTAGCTATATTTACTGATGCTGATTGGGCAAGATCCATTACAGATATAAAGTTAACTTCAGGATATTGTACCTACATTTGGGAAACTTGGTAACACGGAGAAGTAAGAAGCAAGGTGTAGTTGCTAGAAGCAATGGAAAGACTGAGTTTAGAGCAATGGTCCAAGGAATTTGCGAGGGTCTTTGGATTCATCGAGCTCTAATTATAGCAAAAACAAGTTTTGAGCATCTCATTGCCAAGTTGGGCATGATTGAGGTCTATGCACCAACTTTTTTTTGGGGGGGGGGGTTGAAATATTTTATAATTATTTTTTCTATTCCTAAAATAACTCTTTAATTTATGGGGTGTGATTATGCACTCTCCTATAAAAGGAGCACCTTTTTCATTTATTCAATATGGACTCTATGTTTGAGACCGCAAGTTATAAGTTTAGCTGTGAAGATGTAACTTCACTCGTGGCTGTCTTTTTTGTACGCAGGGGGTTATTGAAGAGTCAACAGGGGCAGAATCCTCTGACCATGTGTACACCATTGTGGAAAACATGGCTGAGACAAGTAAGAATGGAGGAGGCAGTGACAATGCTCAGGAACTTCTTGGAGAGGATGAGGTGGAAGACAGGTCTGGGGCCTCAGTAGAAAATCAACTTTGGATGGAGATGACTGTGTATGAGGTATATGAAATTAAGTTCTTCATTAAGTTTAAACTATAGTAACTTTTAATTGATATTTGTGACTTGATTTCATAATTTTAAAAGCAGACCTTTTTCACTATCTGCATGTTACTCTTAGTTTACACAATATGTGATAAATCTTTTCCCTTGAGATGATGGATTGGGCCGCACGAGTTCAAACACTATGTAATGTGAAATCTTGCAATTAAAGACATCTAACATGCGTTGTCTTGTGGCAGAAATTTATCTTGGGGATGCTCAAAAACATTGGTAGCATGCCATTAGATCGCATTCACAATATGCTCAAGGTAAGAATGGTTTTACACCTTCATGAATGTTTGGGGACATAGCATGATCACCAAGATTAATTATGTGATTCCTTTTTATTTTTTTATTTTTTATAACTGCAGATGTTTTGCATTGCCGACAAATCACTCCAACAGCTACAAAGCTTTTTATCTTGTCTAGTCTCCAAGGAGAAGTTAGAACTTGGGGATGGAATGTACATTCTAAAGTAGTGAGCAGAAATAATCCTTTTGGCCATATGTTTTAAGCAAAAAGACGACATATGTTTTTCAGAATCTAGAGTTGACACAAACTATAAGGAAGTCCAACATTCATCTTTGTTCTCTTGAATAAATGTGAATTTGAAGATATTATTGGCTTCCTGTAGTTGTTTGTTTCTGGTTTGCCAACTATTTTCCAAAGCTGCCCCTCGTATGATGTTTTTAATTCATTTTCAATGTGCCACTTGGCTGAATTTGTAGAACTTGTACAGCCTAATTGGAAAAGTTATATTTTTTTTTTTGAGGGGAAAAAGTTATATTTATGAAGTGTTTGTTTATCGTACGTATCAAATAGATTTGTATGCCAATTATTTTACTATTACTTTTCTCACCCAATGCGTTTCTCACGCGTCCTGGATTTTTCTCTCAAACTTCCATTTGCCCGTATTATATAATCCGAAAAGATTTTCGGATTATACAATCCGAAACATACTGAAGTATAATCTGAAACATATTGAATCCCAGAAATAATGTTGTAATTGATATCAAAGGTCTCTATTCGGCCCTAGGTTGACAGTAAATGTGTCAATAGAGCCTCAAATTTCAAATGACACTAAAAAAAAACTTCATCAAGCCCACTAAATTAAAGCCCCTAATTGAACAAAATTATTTGGGGCCAGGTCCACTATAATTTACGGTAAAAAAAGAAAAAAAAAATTTCGGTAATTTTTTTTTTAGGTAAAAAAATAGTTTTTTTTTTACGGTAAAAAGTTTTTTATCGGTAAAAAAAATGCTTATAGAAATTTTGGGGCTTGGGGCCTTTTGATTTTTTTATTTGCGGGCTTGCATAAATGTGGGTCTTTTAATCTTGTGAATTTTCAAGCCCCCTTACTATGTGGGCTGGGGCCAAAACTTCAAGGTCCCATGATATTGACACCTCTAGTTGACAGGGAGATGAGATCGGATTATGTAAAATTCATTTTTGATTACCGAGGTAAAAGAAGCGTTGAAAATGATAAGTAATGACAAAGGAGATGAGACCCGATTATGTAAAATTCATTTTTGATTGCCGAGGTAAAAGAAGCGTTGAAAATGATGAGTAATGACAAGGTAGTTGAGACAGACAATATACCGATTGGTGTGTGGAAAAATCTTGAAGATATAGGCCAAACTTTTTTAATGGGAATACGAGGACAAAGAAAATGTCGGATAATTGAAAAAACACTTTAATTCCGAGGATATACAAAATTATTGAGTAATTCCTTCAAAAATAAATTATCGTGGAATTAAACTAAGATTTAAATGCAATCATGTTCCCCTATTTACATATTTTTCAAATTTTAGTACCCTTTTTATAAATCAATCATTTTGGTCCATATATTTTAAAAGTCAATGAATTTTGTTAGTCCCATCATTTAAGTGACATGGCATACTCTTCAGTGACAAAGTGTTGAGGTTGCAGCGGTGAATTGGAAAAAATATTTTCAATATAATATATTTTAATTTTCATCTCATTCATTAATTACCGTAATAAATAAAAACAAAAACTTTGATGACACAATTGAATCATCATCATTAACCAAACCCAACGTCATCTTCAACATTCTACACCTACTTCAACATCCATGGAATCCATTTTTTGTTCAAAGCACTGAATCTTACACTCTCACTTAACCTCTCAAACACTTTAAATCTTATCTTTTATAATTCATCCGAAAATCAAAAGATTCAACAAATCAAAATTCAAAAATCACATAATCAAGAAACTTAAAAATCTCAAAATCAACAACCTGTGACCCAAAAAGGAAAATGCTGATTTGAAAAAAATTATTAGCTCACAAGGAAAATTGAAGGGAAATGAAAAACTCAAATGCATAGAACTATGTGATTGAGTCGGTGCTTGTGATGTGAATGCATTGTGAAACAAAACTGTTGCAATTTCCACTCCAAAACCCATTTTGGGATTTTCTGGGAAAAATTTGTTGGAAAAATGAGTTGAATAAAAAAGAAATGTTTTTAGGGAGAATATTGTCAAAGAAAAATGAAGTTTGGGATTAATTAATTTGTTGGGTTTAGATTTCTTGATGGTGATAGTTTTATGAAAATGAAGATGAAAGAGGATTGTGATGATGATTCAATTGTGTTCATAAAATATTTTTTTATAAATTATCGTAATTAATGAGATAAAAATAAAAAAAATGATAGAGAAAACTTTTTCCAATTCACTACTGTCACCTTAGATCCACGTCAATAAAGACTACGTTACATCACTTAAATGAGAGG
>Ga0315914_1005986_pt1 | contig 17466 bp, 4 predicted proteins | sample MpolenodulesMG_FD_203920 | JGI IMG/M metagenome (GOLD analysis project Ga0315914, IMG submission 203920) | Medicago polymorpha root nodule microbial communities from Los Angeles, California, United States - elongated nodules | ecosystem: Host-associated > Plants > Roots > Nodule | place: USA...
AATAATAAATGTATTTAGTAATTTGAAAAGGGGTTTACATTTAGGGACAAAAATAAAGTCAGATGGGTGCTTAGATATAGGGACGAAGGGAGTATATATATATATATATATATATATATATATATGGTTTTGCTAACCAGTGCCCTCAGGGCAATGGTTAAGGAATCTACAAATATAAATTTTGTCTTGAAAATATTAAATGTTACTTTTGATTAAGTAATTATTACACAATTTTTCCATAAAAACTTACTTGTTTTTGCTGCTTAACCAATACTCTGGGGCACTGGTTAGCATTCTATATATATATATATATTCGCCCATGAACTAGTGACGCATTTTCGACTTCATTACTAGGACTCATCATTATGGTGAGGTTTAGTATGGGAAAGGGAAGTTGTTTTCTATTATGGGAAAGCTAATTTTGACCATTAGATAAAGTAGAGAACATAATTTTATCATAGAGACTCAACACCAGATTTTTTTCCACATTGACCTACACATGCAGGTTGCAACTGTCCCAACTCTCTTTCTTGCTCTCATTCATGTGTCTATGGTTCTTTCTCAAAAGCTTCATGAAGCTTTCAAAGACAAAACAAGCCAAGATTAGCTTTTCTTCCCCAACAAACCAAGTGTTTTTGTGTTTTGTTTTGTCTTTCCTCCACCTATGGATTACCTTTCTGTGTTTTTGTTGACAGAAAAATTTATGTTGGTCTGTTCTTTTTGACAATAATGAAGTGTTTGTGTTTTGAAGTTAGAACAAATAATTACAGTCATGGTTTTTGGATAACATTTTACATCAAGTTGAACAATACCAAATTTTAGGTTATTATTAAATTTCTCACCACAAAAATTCCTCAATGGAGAAACACCATTTAATATACATAGATATGATTCTTGAGGTCTTAGGAGCAAAAAGTTAATCGATGATAATGGCGGGGGCGGTGGGTGTATATCACAACAAAAATAAAGAAATTGCACAGTAACAAAGTTGAAGAAATTCCATAAAAAAATTGAAGATGAAATAATTTTCTCTCTCCTAGAGAAGATTGTACGTTGCTGAGTGGTGAGTCTGGGAAAAAAATCTAATGTTGAGTCTTTACGATAAAATTATGTTCTCTACTTTATCTAATGGTCAAAATTAGCTTTCTTATGGTGGGAAACAACTTCCCTTTCCTATACTAAACTCCACCCATCATTATACTTTAACTTTATTTTTTGAAAGAATTTACTCGATTGTTTTACTTACCTCTTGCTGATATGTGGACTGTCTCGAGATATTTGGAATGATATCTGCCTACTCTTGTGAGGTGTTATTTTGAAAAAATGTACATTTATCAGATGCATATAATATGACTAATTTTTTTTTTAGGAATGATAATATGGCTAATAGTATGGTTGAATGTAGAACTTATGCTGACTATGCTCCCATAACTAGGATGGTATATTTGTATTAGTATCAATCAATCAGTGCAACGTTTTGTTTAAAGAATTTCATGTAGTAGAATATAAATGTGGTTTAACTTTTATGTTTTTTTCTCTAAAAAAATATTTTATGTGTTTTAGTTATTATTTTTTGAAACATTATGTTTTAATTATCATTACTATTTCAAATTATTATATACATAAAATAAAATATTAATGCTACTCTTGTCATCTTTGATTGAGATACTAAGGGTGTCTTAGGCATCATATAAAAAGAATGATCTCGAAGAATTACAGGAATTATGTTAGCATATTATTTTATGAAATTAATTTTTACGACGTAAAATATTTTTACCGATATATCTAAGCTTTTAAAATGTCTCAACATATAACTACGTGACATGATTTGATTGGATGCATGTATAAAAACGTATTGAAGTTAAATATGTTTTTGATTTCTATAAAATGAAGACTTTTTAAGTTTAGCCCTTACTTAATTTTAATAGATATTTTAGTCCTTATACTTTCTTTTTTTCACATGGGTTTAGTCCTTGATAAAACAAAATTAGTTTAACTAATCTTAAACTCTTAAATTTTTGAACAATTTTTTTCACACATGTTTATAACATCCTTTATTATAAAAGCTAGACTTGTCAAGCTAGCATTTAGCCCTAAACACTCCAAATTTTCCCTCCCTTGTCAGCATTTAATGCGATCATATCTCCTAACTAACCATTAAACACTCAAGCATTTATCACGACCTTTGATATACCTTTATGCAATGAATATGAGATTCAAACTACCCCATCATCATCCTCTATGTACACACATAATTATGATTTAAAATCTCCATTCCACTCTATATATACATGTGCGTTGACACCCTTCTTTGTTTGTAGTTTACATACATCTATAACGAATTCTATCAACGTATCATCAAACCTCTAATGGTGATAAAAAGTCATTTGCATGATAATTTCTAACGTGTTCAGTACTACTATGCAAGTAGCAAATGCTGTCACACTAATGAAAGAGTGTGAAGTAGATTTAAATTGACAATTTATTATGACATTAATTCATATTGACCAAATTCTTATTGCCTAAGGTGACTCTTATGTTTACTTATGAGATGCAGAATGAGTATTAATGCAATTAATAAACGTGATGGAATTGGCAGCATCACAATTAATAGGAGACAATCAAAATTATTAGCATTAAGATCAAAAGGTTAGACTTCTAAGTGGTGCATCTGATATGGATATAGAAGAAAGAAGAGTGTTCTCCCTATCAAATGTCGTTTTCTATGAAATATTTTGTAATGTATGATGATGAATGTAAAACGTTACCAATAACTAGACTATGACCTTATCGATTTGTTATCATTATTTTAAATTATCCATGTTATTCTTTATCATGCTACTTTTATCGGTTACTATACATTCATTATGCTATAACTTATTCGTTTATATTTCACTTGGTAAGACCCGTGCGATAGCATGGGTCAAAAGTCTAGTTATTAAAAAAACTCAACCAAACAAAAGCTCAAAATTTGATTTCTATCCCCATACTTTTAGTTATTAAAAAATTGGACAAACATCCATTTCAGAAACTACAATGACTAGCAGATTCTGAAGTCATAGACTTTTTTGTGTTTTCTTCCAAGTCAAAGACTAATCTGAGAACAGAGATGTCGGGGTTTGAAACCCTAGACTTGACATCTAACTATACATTCAAACCACAAACTGAAGTGAAATCTAAAACACACAGACAGTAACTGTAACTGGTGAATTGTGAAAGACAACAAAGAGGTCTATCTAGTTCCAAGTACAAAGATAGATATGATAAACCCCTTCACTCAAAAACCCTCTTTCTCTTTCTCTTTCTCTTTCCTTACTCAAAAACTCACTCTTTCTCTCTCCAAAATCATCAATGGCTCTCTTCCATTCCTACACTTTTCCACATCACAAACTATCCACTCTTTCACCCTTTTCAACCTTCTCTTCAAAACCTCTCTCTGTTTCTCCCTCTTCTTTTTCTTCTTCTTCAACACATCAACATCCTTATCCTCTCACCATATCCACTGACTTCAACAATAGAAAGTTGCTTTGCAAACCACCTAAAGGAAAACATGTTAAAGAAGACTATCTTGTGGTATGTCACTTCTAATAGCTTTGATTTTTGAATACTAAATTTGGGTCTGTGTTCTTTTTTTCTCCTGTGAATTCTATGCTATAAAAATTGAAAATTTTATTTTGTCATAGTCCTTTTCTCTAGCTTTCAACTATATGAAATTGTAAAAAAAAAAATGATTTTTTTTAGCTTCCTGTGGTATGCATATAGCAGTTGTAGAAAAGAAAAAATGGAAAGAACAAAAAAATATTCTGATTTTTTGTTTCATTAGTTGAAATTTGATGTAGTAGTAATGTCATTGCTTGTTGATTTTCATGAGTCATAGCTGTTTTCTATAACATTCAATTATAGGCATATTTTTTGCTTATAAAAAATTAAAAATTATAGGCATATTTTTACATAAAAAAGTTTTTTTTTTTATTTGTTTACTTTTAGATTTCTATGCTATTAAAATAGGAGCTTTAGAAAAAAAGAAAGAAGAAAAGTTTTAGGAAAATTGGTAGTGTGACTCATAATTTAGTGATAAGTGGGTTCGGTTCAGGGTTTATCTTGTAAACTAGACCGTAATATTTAAACACAAGTTGTAATCTATAATTCTAAGTTTGAATAACAGTTAGGCAATGCAGCCATTATGTAGTCGGAGAAGTAGGCAAAATTGGCCGATAACCGTGATCAAATCATGTGTGTTCTTTATTTGCGTTTTTCGTGTTTATTTTCATTTGAACTAGAGTTTCTTTTCTTACAAAAATAACAATTAACTAGTTGATGTTTGGTGTTTGTACTAATGCCATTGCCTGATGTTTTTGATTTTCCAGAAAAAGTTTTCGGCTCAAGAAATTCAAGAGCTGGTGAAGGGAGACAGAAATGTTCCTCTTATTATTGATTTCTACGCGACATGGTGTGGTCCATGCATCTTAATGGCTCAAGAACTTGAAATGGTATGAAGTTGAATTGATTTAGATTCAGAAAATGCTTTACCATTGCTCTTATATGACTAGAAAGATGTGTTGCTTGTCACATGTTTTGGTTTCAAACTTTTAGCCAGTGAAGCGTATGTTTTACTTCAACCTTTACTTCTATCAGCCTCAGATAAAGAATCTCTTTTTCAAGATGACGATTTTAGTTCTTTAACAGTTTTGTAGATTGTGAAATGGGTTAGTAATCATTCATCAAAAAGTTGGTTCATACATCCATTTGTGTTATATTTGAGATTTTGTTGTGAGAAACTATTAGTTTCATTAAAATCTGTCCAGTATGGCATGAATTTGAAATTTTACTCATTTACCTTGACTTCAAAGTTAGATGTTTCTATCTGTTGGACAGTCTGTTTGGTTGATCAATAGCAACATATGTTGTGTCTATTGCAAGAGCATTGTTCTCATGTCAAAGTCTTGCAATAGTCAGGTTGAGTAATTTTCATGATGTTTATCAATCTCTATGCAGAAGATAGCATGGTCAGCTAGCTCTTGTATTTTAAACTATATTTTGTACATGAGGTTGAAAATGTGAGGAGAGTTGAAAATGTGATATGAATCATGTTGTTTTTAATTAATAGGGGGAGGCACTTAGGCCATGAAAATTGTTCCTTTGTAGATTTGAACACCGTCCCTTGGAATTACAAGGCTAGACGGTCACCATTGGGTTGAGCTTAACTCAATCCTACAAAATCGCTTTGAAAGGTGACAGATGCCTCCAACTTATATACTCATTTGCATTTCCTACCTCATCTAATGTGAGACTCTTACCTCCCCATGACGCTTTGGACTATTCAGTTTAAGTGTAACATGACTGAGAGTGGCCCATCAGATCTTGGATAGACTCTGAAGACATCATAGAATGTGGATTAGGCCTTACTAAACCCTACAAAACCGACTTTTAAGGTGACAAATGTCTCGCACTTATATACTAATTTTGAGACCTTATATCATCCAGTGTGAGACTCTTTAACAGATTCCATCATCGTCAGCCTCTTAGCATGGAACAATGTCGAAGCCTATCTTGGACAAATGCATTGACACTCAACTTAGTGGGAAAATGTTTTGGTTGTTATTGTTTGAATGAATTGATGTTGAGTTTGACTCACCTTCTTGATAAGTGGGCAGACACTTGAGTGCAGCGTAGGGGTAAACTTGTAATATGGAATGTAGTATTTAATCACAATTTTGTACTTTGTAACCTTAAGCATTGATTAATAGAAAAATACAACAGCCACTTTGTTTTTCGGAGTCATAGGCACAATTGACCGAAGTCTGATCAACTGTTTCTGTCTTTTGTGCGTTTATTTATCGGTCTACTTTAGAGTCAGGTTTGCTGTTCTAGGAATTGTTGAAATAGATGTCAGGATTCTGGTTACCTGCAAATGCAACAAAACAACCTTAATTCTGGAAATTGTGAAATATTCCGCATTTATAGGTTTTGAGGATGACACCTGAAGTAAAATAATAGATCAAGGCATATTGAATATTCTTCGAACAGGCTAAAGCGTATGTTTTTAGATTGTGATGAATCATTCAATGTTCCATTAGTCCTAGTTGGTTTTGTTGTGAGTTTTAACTACTATGCTGAAAATTCACACTTCACAGTTGTAATTGCTTTACAATTTATGCATATACCCTTTTGGAGTTCTAACTGCTGCAATTATTGAACTTTTCACTAACTCATCATTTTGGTCCCTTTATATTATTTTTCATGAATTTGACCCCTAAGCTTTTGTAATTGCACTTTTGGCCCTTCAATTTTGATAATTGTTTACACTTTCGGGGACTAAAAGTGCCAAAAATCCTCAAAATTGAGTGACCAAAACTGTAAAAAAATAATATGCGTAGGGACCAAATTCGTGAAAAATAAAATAGGAGTATCAAAATGGTGAATTTGAGAAAACAGGGAGACCAAAACTGTATTGGAGCATTCATTCTAAATAACACTAGAAAGAAATGACTACAACTTCACAACCAGTTTGCAGTCAAAGTAATTTTACTTTTACATATATTCTACTGAAATCTTAAAGCCATAACTTGTAAAGTAGTTATTATCCTTTGTTGATTACTTTTTTTTTTTACTTCCATCATTAAAAGAAATACATTTGATGAACTGAACTCAAGGGACAAATTGCTTTAAAATAATCATGTTAGTTCTATAACTCTTCGATTTACTTTTCCGCAGAACTACCAATTATTTTCATACTGATTTTTTAAACCAACAAGCTTACATATTTTATGTTAATTTCTTAAACTTTTGAGGATAACTTATTTCTATTGATAGTATGGTTGTTAATTTGAAGGTATTTGCTCCGATGTTGGTAAAGAAAGAGTAGTTGATTTGAAAGCTCAGTAGTAACCTTCAATAAATTTGTGCAGCTTGCAGTCGAGTACGAGAACAATGCGATGATTGTTAAAGTTGATACAGATGATGAGTATGAATTTGCACGCGACATGCAGGTAATCAGCTTGTTTTGCTTTCTATGCGTCACAAATATAAATATTACTCTGTAGAGATCCATAAAAAATCATGTAAAATTGTTATTCCAATGACTTGTGAACTTGCATGATTATCCCAAAAGAATTAGAGGAAACAAGAAACATATCATGGAGTCTAACCAAGTTTCATCAATGAAGCAATGACACAAACTCCAAACATGACACTGACATGTTTAAAACAGTAATAATGTGAGAAAATAAGAGTTATTGAATATTTCTTTCAAAAAAAAAAGAGTTATTGAATATTGTTGGAAATTCCTCCTTCACTGCAATCCTCCCCTAGCTGCCTAATTGCAACATTTGGGTTGCCTTCATTGCAGCCTCCAACACCTTCATTGTTGGGTGTGAAGGGATGTATTTAGTCCCACATTGCCTAGATATATGGCCTGGGTAATGTTTATAAAGTGAAGGCAGCCGTCATTGTGGTCCCACACTTCAGGCTCATAGGGCCCGAGCATGATGGGTGTGTTTGAAATTCTGCCTTCCCTAGCCACCTAATTGTTGATGAGCCTCCTGCATTGTCCACACTTCAGGCTCATAGGACCCGAGCATGATGGGGTGTGTTGGAAATTTTGCCTTATTGTGGTCCTCATCTTACAAGTTGGTTTTGTAAGGTTAAGTTAGGCACAACCCAAATTCAAAGATGGTATTAGTCTATCCTAGATTTGTTGATCGGTTTCCCCCATCGTCCGCGCTTTAGGCTCATAGGGCCCGAGCATGATAGGGTGTGTTGGAAATTCTGCTTTCATTGTGGTCCTCCTCTAGCCACCTAGTTGCAGCATTTGCATTGCCTTCATTGCAGCCTCGCTACACATCTTCAACCTGAAGTTGTACTGCATAGATTTCCATCTTAATCATGTTTATACGTTTATTACACACATAATTGGAATTTGAGTTAAAATTTAGCTGTTGAAACATCTAAACAACACATAAACTTTTGATGTATTTCAGGTAAGAGGGTTGCCTACCCTATTCTTTATTAGTCCTGATCCAAAAAAAGATGCTATTAGAACTGAAGGGCTTATACCAATACAGATGATGAGAGATATCATTGACAAAGAAATGTAAAACAATTAAGGGTACTCATCACCTGACATAGTTGGAGTTTCTAGATCCTACAAGATGCTGTTTGGTATAATTGTAGCCTATTTTGGGACAGAATTGAAGTGCTAACCAATTCATATGAATTTGGCTTTTGAAGTTCAAATATGTATGATTAATTATGTAATGTTTGAGGTCGACCATCGACATATGTTGTAGGGTATCACATGTGATGTTCAATAGAAAAAGACATTGTGACATTATTGTAAGTGTATTCAATTCATCCAATATAAAATTTGTTATTTGAAAACGACCATCTTTGTCTAAGATGTGAGTTAGTTTAGATGTTTTGTCGAGAGTTATGTTAGATAATGATATTGTTCATCTCAGCTACGTGATAAGAGTTTGACTTTACAATGTGATTCAAATTTTATCGAAAATAGTTATAAATTGGTCATTATTGTCATTTTAATTAATAATAATTTATATCTTTCTGATTTTTTATCTTTTAAAAATCACACTAAACAACGATGATGTCTAAATAAATTGGGGTAACTCACCTCAGAAGTATTTGAGGGATTGAGTTTAATCTAAAATACAAATTTAAAGATTGCATCAAAGTTTATCTTAGATTCTTCGTAGAACTCCGAGATATTTGGTTAGGAGTTTTTTTGTGACAATTGTCATTCAAAACTCACATATAAGTGGAGGAGTTGGGGTTCGAACCCCGATTACAACGTCCGATCTAGCAATTTTAACATTTTTACCAGTTGAGTTAGAACTAATGGACCTTAGTCGTATATTTTAAGATGGTATCAAAACATATAGATTCTAATTTATATTTTATTAGAGTTTATCTTATATTGATCCATTGTATCACTCTAGATGTTCCATAAGTTAGATTTATGTGTGGCCTAAAATACTAATTTCAATATAAATAAAACCTCTTATCATGTCACCTTTCAATTAGGTATTGGGGGTGCAATTGAAAGTGACAAAGTATGGTTCTAACATCCTAGGAAAATAAAAAAAATAACAAAACAAGTGACATGATAAATGTTTCCCCCCAAAAGGAAACTAACATGTAATTTCTTTTCAAGTATTGTTCACTAGTTGTCGGATTTGAAACATACATTAAGGAAACTTCATTGTAACATAGGTATGATGAAGGTCAAGCAGCCCCCACTATCAAAATATATATTCCATTCAAAGGTGGCGAGTTAATTAGTGTTTTACAGTTTGCATATATAACCAACCAAAACTAATGGGAAATATAATTAGTAAAAAAAAAACTAATGGGAAATAAAGTTCTAATTTAACTATTTGAAAGCATGCAAATTTTGTGAGAAACATTAGATGTATTGGATAAGTTTGACAAAAATTGCCACAAAATAAAGTTATTTAGGTTTCATCCATTAATTAATTACTATTAAATTTTAGAAAGTGATGCTACTCCTCTAATTGAGATTAACCTCGTAACTTATTTTTTTTAAAGTACTTAACCGTGAAAATCACAAGCACAAGTGTTTGAGAAATGGAAAATTACAGGTTCAAACACTTCAACATATCAAATGTCTCCGTGACTAGTGGCTACTAATTGAATTGAAATTACATGACAACCTCCTAACAATTTAGCTAGACGTTCATTAACTAGATTAGGTAAATAAACATAATAGTTCTTGTTTTCTTTGACAAGTAAAGTGATGCATGATTGCATATCTAAGCATTTTTAGGCAAACTTATGGTTATGGATACAAGCAGTCGTATAAAGTATAAACCACCTTTAAATTTTGCATCTTACCAAATACATGCATCTAGCTTCACTCTTCCCAGTTTCTCTCCCACCCTTTATTTTGCTTTGTAATCAAATATATGGTGAAGTTGTCGTAATATTATTTATTTATTTATTTATCTATTCATTATTCATGTTTTAAACTTAGCTGCTGTCCAATCCAAAACAACATGTTGGTGCATAACAATTCATATTTTCACTTATCTACATGATAAAAATTTATTCAATATGTCCCCGTGAATATAGCTCAGTTGGCAGGGACATTCATTATTATATATATGGAGGGGTCGGGGCGAACCTCAGACATCCTACTTATTCACCTTGAAAAAAGTGAATTCTAACCACTAGACTACTTGATAAAAAATAAAAATTTATTCAATGTTTGCGTAAAAAATCACACTGTTAGGTGCATAACAATTCATATTCTTGTTGAATTTTATTATGACAACTTCAATTATTCTTCTATATTTTGTATTCACACTCGAACAATATTAATTAGTTTCTTGTAGAAAATAACATTAATTAATTTCAACTATTCAATTAAGTTTTTCTTTATGTATTTTTCATCATTAATTTGTAGTTAGACAAGTCTTGATTTTGACACTAATCCTTTGAGTCAATTATGGTGATTAGACAATTCCACGTATCATTCCAAGATCATTATCTTTTTAGGGTGATCATTCTATGATTTGAACATCTAATCTAATATTATAATACTAAATAAGTTTCATCTTTCACAACCAAAAAAACTAATCACCACCTAAAAAAATAATTCATCTTTAATTACAATTTAATCATGTTCTTTTTTTTCTGTGTTTTTCCTCAAAAAAAATGGTTTTATGTATTTGATCACATATTTAACGTCTATTTCATATTACTTTACATTTATCTCTTCACACTAGATTTTTTGTCTTGTAACCTAAAATTATTATATTACCCTGATCGTGACTAAAATCTAAATTAAGTATGGTGCACTCATTTAAAACTTTCTTGATTTTGTTTTTTATTCACAGGTCTTTAACTTGAAAAAAATCAATTTATATTGTACTCTTTGACTAAACTGTTTTTCTTTTCTAAGTCATGTACATATTTGAACCCTGATTTGTCTAGCTTCTACTTTGTTTATGCTAACATAAATGTACCATTCTTCAAATTAAGGTGTCCACTATTTTAATAGATTTATCAGTAAAATTAAGGTGTCCACTGTTTTAATAGATTTTTCTGTAAGGATGTTTAATATGGACCATAATGCACCAAAATGTACCACAAGAAGGGAGGGAGCAAGAGAGTAATACAAGGTAAAGTTTTAGTAGGACTTCAAAAGTTTAGTCTAGCTAAGAATGTGGCATGGTTTATGGTTCAGATTTATAGGAAAAGTAGGTAGTAATTCGTCTCATGTATTTTCTAAATCCTTTGAGATGCCTACAATGTACTTTAACTTGTGATGTAAGGGTTGAAGTATCTCGTATATTTTGCTTGCTAAATAAAGTTTAGTCTAAGAGTGTGTTTGGATAAGGGAATGTTTTGAGGGAATGTAATGTTTTGAGGAAATTCAAATAGTTTGAGGTGAATTTCATTGTTTGGATAATAATTTCAAGAATTTTCAAAATGATGGAAATTTATGAAGTATTTTGTTCAAGTCAAATTTAGAGAATTTGAAATGACACACAAGTAAATTGCATAGCAGAAAGATTATTGATAAATTGCGAGAGAAACGAAAAGTTTGATTGATTGATTATGTCTAAAATGATGTTAAAATGGGTATTCATAAGCAAAACTCGTATCCTAATGATTAAACATTGTGGCCTACAAAATTTAGATGAGTGTGAATTCGATTTATAAATTGTGGGACAAAACTTACAATTCTTTAGGTGTTTTTTTGTATGATTCTTAACTAAAAATACACTTTTTTGTATATAACAAACTTTGAAAAAATTATAAATTTGAAGAAATCATGGTGAATATAGTTAAGGATCATGCGAAAAAACACCTGAGAAATACTCAAATTGCATCTGCAGTACATATATGGACTTCACATGTTTTCATGTGTAGTTTAAACTTCCATTACAAGTATACTTTATGGCAGCCGGTCGGCAGTTGATACCAAAATATTAGTCAAAAATTAATTTAAATAAATTCTCAAGTACTAGTAAGCGTGTAATCCTAAATCACAATTTAAAAAAAATAATATAATACTAATAAAGTATACTACTAATCTTCTAAGCCGCAATAATACAATGAATCTTGCCTTTATGTTTTCCTTTCTTTTTCCTTACACAATTTCTTGCATAATAATATCAACAACGTACAAAAAATAATTAAAATTAAAACTAGAAAATTAAAAAGTTCAAAATTGAATAAATTCATAAATCGATCATAACATTATAGTAGTTCAAAATGTATCACAAATTCAGTGATCAACTGATTCTATTACCCATAAAGGTCGGTTTGTTTGAAGAATAAAAAAAATAATTTTTATATTAGTAAACAAACAAACATAGCTTTAGATTTTGTTAAAAAAAATCTCTAGATTCTTTTAAGGCAAAATCTTTTTTTTTTTTTAAAGTTGAAACAAATGTACCCTAAATAATGCAAGCCTGAGAGCTGACAAATGTCAAACAATATAAAAACAAAGCAATTGATCGGTTACATGACACTGCTTCAGGTGACATAAACACATATTTAATTAATTGCTCAAAATGTTATACTCGATGTTGTTTATTGGTTAGTATATATTGATGCAAGTTTGGATATTCCAATGCTTTCAGGGTGTTGACGACTGAGATTATGAACATGCATATAAAGAGGATTAGCATGGTGTAGCAAAACATATGCAGCTACTCTACTATGGCTGGATCAAATGTGGAGCTTACATGGTCTAGCATTGCCTGAGTGTGTAGACGATTCATGTGAATCATATACATGAGATGGCCTCAATTTGGGATGATGCAGCAGATCATCACATAGGCTGAAGTAACCTTATTGTATCCCTAGAGATAGAGGAGGGGAAAGGGATATTTCAATGTGTATTTCTAGGGGCAGAGATTGTCTCTTGTGGTTTTCTCTCATGTGTAATTGAGACACTCTCTTAAATATGTGAGATAATGTATTTGTAATATCAAAAAAGGGGAGAGAGTGCAATTAAAGGTGGATAATGGGGCATTGTAGAATACAAAAAGGATCTCCAGGATCCACTCCCTATTTTTAGATGGTTTGTAGATTATTTTATTTAGATATTATTGGCTTGAATTCGAATCATATCCATATGCTCAAAACAAGTGTATTTGAAACATGATGGTTCAAATTCTAAAATCTAAAATCACAAAAACATGTTGAAGATGCTAGAATTCAAACAAGATAATTTTTAAATAAGTCAAACTAGCAAATCGAGATTGGTACCAGAATGAACCAAAATGTCTGAAATAGGGATGACAATGAACAGAACCAACTCAAATATAGTTCGGAACTCGATTCGATAATTAATTCGTTGAACTTGGTTCATGAACCAAATGAAATGAACTTGAGTTGAAAATTAAGTTCATTACATAAGTGAGCAGAATCTAAGGTGCATGTAGTTCAACCCGTTTGATTCATGGTTTGGCTCGATATATATTTATTATTGCTATATACTCCCTCCGTCCCAAATTGTATGACGTTTTAGACATTTCACACATATTAAGAAATGTAATTAATATTGTGTGGGAAAAAGATATTATGAGTTGTTTTACAAAATTATCCTTCATAAATGATATAGGAAAGATAAATGAAATAATTGAAAGAATAAAGAGTAATAAATTTTAAAGATATAATAGGAAAAATAACATTAATGTTTCATTGGTATTGTAGAACAACATATAATTTGGGACAAACTTTTTTTCTGAAGTGACATACAGCTTGGGTCGGATGGAGTATTATTACTATGTTTTTAATATAAGCTTTGTCAATTTAGGAGCAAGTGAGGAACATTAGGGTATGAATTGTTGTTATCTTATTAGTTTAAGCTTGTAAACATCTTACTGCACACCAATTTCATTCAAGGTATGGAACTCAGCTACAAAATAACGCCTAAAACCTTTTTCAACTAATTGTGAATGGATTAGCTATTAATTAGTAGTGTTATTAGCTATTATTATTTATTTTTTTGAAATAAGCTATTATTATTTTTTATTCAAGTGATTTTGAGACCAAATTATTATGAATTTCTTTTTTATCCATTATAACACTTATCATCTCCTTACAGTAGCAATTTTTGTGATATTATCTAGTTTATCTTTTAACCTTTTTTTAAACTAAATTAAAAGGTCAAAAGATCTAAAAAAAACATTTTTGAAAAGGTTTATAAATCTATCGAATTGAACCAATCGTGAACTTTAAACGAACCAAATTCAAATTACAAAAAAAGTTCGTATTAAACTCTAATTGAATTTTGAACCAAACTCGACTCATTTCCAACGTTACTTTCAAACCAACACCATTATTCGAACCAAAGTGGGTTACACACGATGAATTATTAGAAAAGAAGAGAAAAAGTATAGTTTAAACTTCCATTACAAGCATACTTTAAATAGTAATATTTCTCAACAATTTGCATTAGCAGCCGGTCGGCGGTTGCAGGAATACTAAAACCAAACAATTAGTCAAAAATTATTTTAAATCAATTCTCAGAAAGTAGTAAACGTATAATAATCCTAAATCACAATTACAAAAGAATAATATAATACTAATCTTACATTAATTAATCTTCTAAGCCGCAATGATACAATGAATCTTTCCCTTTCTACTATTTTCCTTTTTATTTTCCCTTTTACAATTTCCTTTCATAATAATAATAATAATATCAACAACGTAACAAACAAAAAAAATCATTAAAATTAAAATTAAATCAGAAACCGATCGGAACATTCGAGAAACTGAAAATGTATCACAGTTCACAGATCCAACGATTTCACCGTTTCGAATTCGAGATTCCCGAAGAAGAAGAAGAATAAACGACGACGTTTTTAACGTTTTCCGAAGGCGAGAAAGCGAGAACAACAAGCGCCGCCATGATTCCGACGGGGAAGAAAAGAAGAGCCAACGGCGGTGGAGGTAGCGGCGGAAGCATCAAAGGAAGAACAACCATAGAAGCTGCAAGTGCGATTAGGATCAAAACGGAACCTAAGCTGAAACAACGAACCATACTCTTTTGATAATTTCTCGTTTCACCGTCGTTTCTCTGACGATCATGTTCCGCCGGCGGCGATGAGGTTTGCGGTGAGGGTAAAAGCGTAATTGTTGCGGTTGGGAATTTTTTGTGTGAGAGAGGAAAGTGAAAAAGGGTGAAGAATTTGAGGGAGTATTTATAAGAAGGATGTGGCGCGTGATTCATTGGATTGGGACTCATTCGATTTTCGATGGAAGCAAGTGGTCCTGTGGGACCCACTGTTTATGGATTTTATTTATAATTAAAGAAAATGTTAACGAATGTCTCCGGAACACTAATTAAAAAAATCAAATATGGTATAAATATCTTAGAACTTGTGTATTTAAAGTTTAAAAAGTATAAAAATAATATTTTTAATGCAAATTTTTCTATTTTACCAGTGCTCTGAGAGCACTAGTTAACAAGACTTTATGCACTGATATTTTTTTGATTTTAGGTTGGAAGGGAAATCCTGTGTACAGTTACAAGTTACAGTGTGTGATGAGATGGTCCTGCTATGGATCTGTAGAGTCAGAACAGTGGATCCCAATATAAATAGTTTTTGATATGTGTGAGTGTGATAATTTTTTCAAATCATAAAAAAAATATTAACACAAAATTTATATTTCTTCCGATTACATTTATAAGCAATATTTTTTAAATTTATTAAATAACTTATGTATTTAATATAGTTCAGATACCTTACTTATTTAATGAATTTGAAAAAATAAAAATTGCTTATAAATGTGATCAGAAAGAGCATTTTAGATCTTTAATATGTATTTCGAGTACGTCACGCCTTAGAAGGATTATATTTTTCAAATGTTGTTTAGTGTATTTTATTTTTTATTTTTAGGAAACGATTTTGTTTAGTGTTTGGTTTATTCACTTTACTTGTTATATGTTGGGTTAATAGTGTTTTACCCCCTGTAATATATGTCATTTTCGGATTTATCCCCTGTAAAATATTTATTTTGATTTACCCCCTGTAAAATAATTTTTTTTTTAGAATATCCCCCTAATAGGTCATACAAAAACAAATTTTTATTTTTTTTTCGTCAGAAATTTTCGTTTTTGTATGGCCTATTACGGGGTTTTCTGAAGAAAAAAAATTATTTTACAGGGGGTAAATAAAAATAAATATTTTACAAGGGATAAATCCGAAAATGACATATATTACAGAGGGTAAATCTGAAAATGACCTATATTACAGGGGGGCAAAACACCATTAACCCTTATATGTTTGGTTTTAACTTTTGGGTATAGAATGATTTTGAGATCGTAGAATTGCTTTTATAATATTTTGATGATCCATAGAAGAACTAATTTTTTGACAAAAAAAACACTGATTTTGTTTGTAGAACTATTTTTATTTGAAGGTGGAACTTGTAGCTATTAATTTGTTTTTGTTCATTTTAACTTAACATTTATTGATTTTAAGTCACTTTTATCCGGAACAAATTCATTGAAAATTAATTATTTTCATCGCAAAACCAAACATGCACTTAGTTTTTATATGTCATGGAAGAAATGTCCACAATTACGATGAAATTGACACATTCATTGTGAGATATCATGATTTTGATTAAACCACCAATTGTGATCATCAAAAGCAAAAGTAGCATTTGTTTTGCCTGCCTTCAATCACCAAAAAATGAGGAGCTTAACTATATCCAACAATTGCTGCAACAATTCTTCTTGTTAAAAATTTGATTGTTTCTTTCTCTCCAAATCACTAAAACACACGAAAAACAAATTAGTTGTAAAACATCTCAAAGAGATTTTGAATTATTGTCCATCTCACCAAATTGAAGAAAGTGATCTAATAGACGAAGAGGATCAACAAAGGAGATACCAAATCACCGCCAAAGATGATGCCAAATAGATCTGAAGAAGGGATAGCCCAAAAAAAGATGCTTCGTCGATTTAGCCAAGTCACAACTAGACACACATAATTGAGAGAGTCTTGTTGAAGAATGTCGCGCCTAAATATGATTACTAATTTTTTCAACTTAAAACAATTTACCTTTTCAAAAGATCGAATGTTTAATCAATAAATTAGGATATGTTATCACTACAAATTGGGAAATGTAAAGGGCCTTTGTCATATCAACGGTGTGAAATTCCACATTATTCTTAAGGAAAATTCTATGGTGAAGTCGTGAAAATGACTTTTTTGATGAAGTTAACACTATAACATCAAAATTGTAGTGAGTAACACCCCACTGTTTGTATAATGACATCAAAAGTTCAGCCCCCATAGTATCATCAATTCATCAGATTAACAAGTCTACACTTAATCTAATTTTATCCTATCTTGTTTTAAGTATAACACCCCATAAAGTGTAACACTCAAGACTATCACATAATATCATCAAATCTGTTTGCATGTTAAAGATGTCAACGATAAAATAGTAGCTGTA
>Ga0315914_1005987_pt1 | contig 17464 bp, 8 predicted proteins | sample MpolenodulesMG_FD_203920 | JGI IMG/M metagenome (GOLD analysis project Ga0315914, IMG submission 203920) | Medicago polymorpha root nodule microbial communities from Los Angeles, California, United States - elongated nodules | ecosystem: Host-associated > Plants > Roots > Nodule | place: USA...
CCGCCCCCCCCTCCCTTGTGTTTTTTCTCACCTTCAGTATCATGCAAAAAACTACACATTTACGATTCACTTAAAAAAATAAGAAAAAAAAAAAATTACCACAAGCAAGCTCATGTAACCACCAACGACACCAACATGTGAGTTGGTGGTAAGAGAAAGCTGCTCATACAGGAAAGCAAGTCTCATCCCTCCCCATGACCACTCGCCTAACTCATCCAAATTCCGAATTGCAAGCAGCCACAACAGATTAACGGTTATGTTGTTCTTGCCGGCAAAAAGGGTGCAGCCAAGCAAGAGCAACAAAAACGCCTTAACACAGACGGGTCTAACAAGACTTTGCTCCACCTCCTCCGCCTCTAATAAATCCTCCACCAACTGGTTACACGTATTCAGCAGCTCCTCATAACATTGTTTTAGGGTTGTGTAACTGACATGAGCGCCCAAATGTTTATTCACCTACTCCACCACATCCTCCACCGTAAAAAATAGCCCATTCTCCATCAGTTCTACGCCCCGGTCATGAGATAACTCATCCTCCTCAATGAGCCTTCTAGCGATGGGGATGTCTAGAAGGCACGCCACATCATCTAGTGTGACGGTCATCTCCCCAATAGGCAGATGAACATTGTTGGTCTCCTCATGCCTTCTCTCAGTCAAAGCACAAACAAGGCCAAGAGAGATGCTTTCGTACCCAGTCTTAAGGATGGGGTAAGACCAGAAGCATTCACCGGGTCCCAGAACCAACGGTTATCATCTACTTGCAACGGTAATGACAAGCTATCAAGCTTAAGTTTCTTCCTGTGCGAGACATTGGTCATCTTATGGTCCATTTGCAACTAAAATACAAAAAAAAAATTAAATAAGTAAAAAAACATGAAATATTCAAAGTAAAAAAAAATGTCACGTATGCTAATAAACACCGTTAAAAAAAAAAAGAAAAAAAAACATGAAATATTCTAAGTAAAAAGAAATGCCACGTATTCTAACAAACACCGTTAAAAAAATAATAAGTAAAATAAACATGAAAGATTCTAACATAAACATGAAATAAGTAAAATAATTAGTAACATATCATTAAATAAAATAAAGCAATTATACTTACTTGTTTATCGCTCCAAAGCTTGCATGTCACGTGTTTATTGAAGTCCGGTAAAAGAGACAACTCATAAGTGCCCCTTGGAAAATCCCTCATCCTCCATACCAGGCTCCCCCTGAGCCTCAGCCTACTGTTGAGGAGGCTGCTCATACTGATACGCCTCCTGATACTGAGGCAGATACTCCTCATGTTGCTACTGATGATTCTGATATTGATATTGTGTCGGGTCCACCATCTGGGATGGACCCGTCTGTCAGAGATGGGAACAGGCCAGGCCGGCTTACAGGGGCCTACGACAGGCCAGACCAGGCTTTTTTCTTAAACAGAGAAGGCCTATGCTTTTTTAGAAGCCTATTTAACTTAAAAGGCCAGGCCACAGGCCATTCAAAAAGCCTCTTAGGCCTATTAGGCCGGCCTATTTAAGTAAATATAAATAATATTAGTTATTATTATATTATATTTTGTACTTTGAATTAAAATAAAAATTTGTTAACTTTTTCAGTAATAATTTAAGCTTATTAGTATACATTAATTTTATGCATATTTAAATGTATTATTATAAACTAGAATTGAAACATGATACAATATTTAGTCAAATTCCTTAAAAAACTCATCTTGATTATCAAAAGAGAGTTTAATCTAATCGATATATTAGTTCGCTAGTCTATTTAAACTTAGATCACATTGCTTATTTAAAGATGTTCATATGAAATAAGTTTTTAGGCTCTGTTTGAATTGATGGAACAAAACGGAACATAATGGAATAGAATGGAATGGAGTGGAACGGAGCGGAATGGAATAAAAATTCAATTCCATTGTTTGGATATGCTGTGAAATGTCTCAATTCCATTGTTTGAAAAGTTGGCAGAATGGAACAAGTTGTAACTTTTTAATTCCATTTTTACGCTTTATTTAAAAAATGCTATTTTTACATAAAAACAACATATTACTAAAATCTATTTTTCTTCAAAAGAAATGGAATAAAAAAGTGTTCAATTAAGACACAAATTTGAATTATATAGAGTATACTGATGCAAAAATACTAGGAAAGTTTTTTTTTTTAATTCACCAAATCAAGAAAAAAAGAAAAAAGAAACACGTTAGAGCAAAATAAAAAAGAGCGTACACAGAGAAGACATAGCAAAGTTTCAACTAAAAAATAAACATAGGAAAGTAAGTAACAACACACATAAAAGGATTCATGAAGAAACTTTGGAAATAAAAAAGTGTAACTTACGAACTTTTACGTATATCAAATTTAGTATTTTGTGAAGAAACCATTTTAATATCAAGAGGATTCATCAAATAACACCATATGAGATGAAGAAACGAAATAGTGCAACACAGATTTTTTTTCGTATACACCGAAGAAAAGAAGAAATATGAGAAAGTACATATTGGAGAGGAAGAGGTATTAAGATAGAGATAAAATAGTAATATTTTAAGGGATAGGATCAAATGACACCAAGGTGTCAAATTTAAATGACACCAAGGTGTCAAATTAAATTTGACACCAAATCCTAACCTTTAATCCGACGTCTCTCATCAATTCATTAAATGCTCACATGTTTGATCAAATGATCCATAGTTGAACATTTTTACGTTTTTTAAAATTTTGCTTGCATGTTAAAGATTATGATTGTTAGTGATGATTTAACTTAAGAATTGTTGTTTAGGGTACAATGTGGTAGTTAAGGGTTTAGAAATTGATAGATTACATAGTTGTTTGAAAATTGCACACTACGTGTTCGGTGAAATGTCTCAATGATATATATATTTTTTTTTGGATTGTTAATGATGTAATTAGTTAGAGCTATGTTTGTTAATGTTGATTATAGTTAATTTGACTATAATGTGGTAGTTTATGCATTCAAATGACATTGTCAACATTATAGTGTTGTTGTTGTATTATTAAAGATGACATTGTCGAAATTTTATGTCTGTGTGAAAATGTGTTAAAGATTTTTTGCTTTTTGTGCAGATATGTCTAAGCAGGAGAGGAATGACAGGTTTAGGGTAGGGAGGCGTGCCCCTACTGGTAGTGCACGGAGGGAGAAGCAAGCGCTACACCCTCCAGCTAGTCGAGGTCGAGGGAGAGTTGGGGCCACGAGACTTGCTACTGTTGATGCTGCAAGGGATCGACATCACAGACGGGTCCATCCCAGATTGTGGACCCGCCATAGTACCAGCATGAGCAGCATTATCAGGAGCAGGCGTATCAGGAGCAGCCTGAATTTCAGCCAGGTTATCAGTATCGGGAGGGGTATGAGTATCACCAGGGGTATCAGGCTCAGTTTCACGAGGGGTATCAGCCTGAGCAGCCTCGTCAGCAGCAGTATGTCGAGCCTCCTCAGCAGCAGCAGCCTGAGCAGCATCCTCAGCAACAGCATGCAGAGCCTGTTATGGAGGACGTGGATGGGGGCTTTCTAGGGGTCCTTATGAGATGTCACTTTTACCGAACTTCGGTAAACACATGGCATGCAGGCTTTGAAACGATAAAACAGTAAGTATAATTGTTTTATTTAATTTAATGATATTTTACGTATTTAAGTATAATTGATTTATTTACGTATTTTAAGTATAATTGTTTTATTTAATTTAATGATATTATGTGAAGTTTATTTTACATAGAATATGTTATGTTTATTTAATTTAAGTATGATTACGTAGAATATGTCATGCTTATTTTACGTATTTAAGTATAATTGATTTATATTTTACGTAGAATATGTCATGTTTATTTTACTAATTTAATTTGTTTTTTGGTATTTCAGTTGCAAGCGGATCGTAAGTTGGTTGGTGTCTCGTATGGGAGGAAACTTAGGCTTTCTGCTATGTCCCTTCCGTTGCCGGAAGAAGATAATCCTTGGTTCTAGAACCCGGTGGATGCATCTAGTCTTAGGCCCCTCCTTCTAACTGGGTACGATATCATCAACCACGGGTTAGTTTGTGCTATGGCCGAGAGATGGCATCAGGAGACCAGCAGCTTCCATCTGCCTGTTGGGGAGATGACCATCACACTGGATGAAGTGGCTTGTCTTCTAGGCATCCCTGTCGCTGGACGGCTCATTCAGGAGGATAAGTTAGATCATGACCATGTTGTAGATCTGCTGGTGACTCACCTATTGTTTCCGGTGGAGGAAGCGGTTGGGCAGGTGAGTGGTTTTGGTGCATGTGTCACTTACACGGTCCTGAAAGAGCGTTATGAGCACCTGTTGAATAGGTGTAACCATTTGTTGGGGGAGGATTTATCAGAGGAGGAGGAGGAGGAGGAGCTGAGTCGTATTAGGCCCGCCTGTGTGAAGGCGTTTTTGTTGCTCTTGCTTGGCTACACCCTTTTTGCCGGCAAGAACAACAAAACCATTAGTCTGCTTTGGATGGTCATGGGGCACGATAGGACTTGCTTTCTTGTACGAGCAGCTAAATCTTACCTCCAACGAACATGTTGGCTCCGTTGGTGGTTACATGACCTTGCTTGTGGTAATATATTATTATTATTATTTTTAAGTTAATCGTAAATGTATAGTTTTTTGTATGATACTTGTGTGCTGATATAAATATGTCTTTTTGTGTTTGCAGGGATGGGTAATAGCTCACATCAGACATGTCGTTCCGAGGAAGAAATATGATGATTACGAACGACATAACCCGTTTGTGGGTAGATGGAAACCTAAAAGGGGGTTTGATGATGTTGAGCACTTCAGAGGCTTGTTGGATTCGATGGAGCATTGTCATGTCACCTAGAGGTCGTACGAGTACCGAGAGAGGTGACACCTTTTCAGGACGTGTGCTGGTACTCTGGATGGATCATGGCCGGAAAACAAAGGATGGTGCGTCACTTGCCAGAGTGGGTTCTGAGGCAGTACGGACATGTTCAGAGGGTTCCCCGACCTCCTACTACGGTTATGCCTCTTGCCCCAGCAGATGTGGTTGCTGCCTTCTTGAAGTTTGCTCTGCATGTCGTTTCCCAGCAGCATAGGGGTCACCAGGTCCCGGACGACGAGCCTTGGAAGCATTCAGATAGGTACATTAGGTGGTTCTACCGTGTATCCCATCCTCTCATCGTCAACCTGCTCCAGAGCCTGACAATGTCGTGTCGAGACCTGTCTACCAGGATATTCTTGTTGACCAGGAGTGGATCAGACATCCTCTTGATCTATTGCAGGTCATCGGCAGCATCAGAGGCAGAGTGGAGCATGTGATGCAGATTCCAGAGGTGGTTTCAAATCCACTCTTCTTCAGGCATTTTGGAGGGCCTCTAGATCGATTATAGCGTGTTTGACCATCAGCAGGTTCCGAGGAGGTCTAGGAGTCATAGTCCACAGAAGCAGCAATAGTGTCTTATTTTATGACTTTTTTTATATTTGTAGTATTTTTATGACATTTGGATGTAATATATTTACATTTGCGCGGTTGCGCCTCTTTATGACATTTGAGTTAATTTTCGTTAAAATTGCATTTCTAAATTATGAATGAATGAATGCATGTTCTCTAAATTATGAGTTTTGGTTTGAATGAATGAATGGTTGTACCTATGTATGAACGAACGAAGGAACGAAGATAAACAGGAAACAAGACAATAGCTATTGCCTGTCTATTCTGGTGCGTGCACAGAACCAACGTGACTTAACTCACGCTAGTGTTAAAACTAGCGTGACTTAACTCACACTACTTTTTGTTTTAGCTTACACTAGCGCGACTTAGCTCACGTAACATTTTGTACTAGCGTATGTTAAGTCACGTAAGGGTAAAAAAGAGAATTTACTTTGGGAATGAGCAAAACGTTTTGGGTAAAGAGCAGAATTCCTGATGCAACCCTGTTGCAGCATTCTAATTTCATACTTCACTATAGGTTGAATTGTCAAATCATGATCATTATTTGACAATGGATTTTTAATTTGTATAAAGGTTGATATCCTCAAATCAACCTTCTCTAACTCTAGCAGCATATCTATAGTTTAACTAAAATCAAGTTAAACAAAAGGTAAAAACAATATTAATACCCCACTATAAAACCAAACACAGTTTTAACAAGGGTCAATCAAAACTATTCCACCAATTATATCCCTATTTAGAATCTTCCACCACAATTACATAATTTCTTTACCATAGAAGAGGAAAATGTGTTGAATTAATGTAATGCGACTTGAATATATCAATACTGCATGATTACTGTCACAAACAATATTAGTTTTTGTCATCTATAAACTTCTAGTCATTAGTACAGTAGTATTCGAGGGAGCAAAAACGAACAAATATGGAATCATAAATCAGAAACCATTGTCTAGACAGATATACTTTTGATCTTCTCAGCTCACTGTTAATAATCCACATGACATGAGAACCACCTTGGTTTTCGAGTATGGGGAATTACACTCATGCTGGTAAATGAAGCTTCTGGTTGTTCTTCCAACTACAAGGCAATATTTTTAAATGCTCAAAACTAAGACAAACAAGGATTATTAACATAAATAAAATGGACCTGACAAGTAGGCCAATTTACCTTTGGAAATAATAGTAGAAGAAGTCAGCATATAGCAGTGTTTGAACAAGCCCAGAAACCCATGCTGCAAACGAATTAATGGCAGGCAGTTAGAACAAGGTTCATAGCTACTGTAATGTTTAACAAAAGACAGAATCATACTTATCCAATGGACAAAGTGGGGCTCGGTAAAGTAGCGATAGACCCAGTTGAGAATGTATAGTGCTCTGTACCCACTGCATATCACAGACAAAGCAATATTATAAATATCAAATTTTATAATCAGAATTTATGTTAAAGCCTAAGAGCTAAAAATCATGTTATTAGTAATCAGAATTCTAAAATCTTAAAGCCTAAGAGCTAAAACATGTTCAAATGGGTTCCTCTGATATACAAAGTTATCATTGCTTATTTTTTATTATAGCACACTATATATGTAGAGCTAGTTGCATAAACTTGAAAAGCTTAATAAGCAGAACTTTGGCTTCAAGATCATAATAGAATGCCAGTTTCGTTCCAACAAATAAAAACTTTCTACTCGAGATCATAATAGAAGGCCAGTCTCATTGATCAGTTTCAATGAAGCCAACGAACAGGCTTGTCCACAGGCACTACTGCAAACTAATAATTTTTCTATTCCTTTTGTTGTCTCCATTAGCTATAATTTATCTAGGTGAGTTCAATTCACAACTTTGGAACCTATACATGTTACATGAAATGCTATGATTTTCTTCATGTGAATCACTATTTAAAGAGCATTAGTTCAATGACTCAGAACTGTATCAAATTGCAACTACGATTTACAACATCATTATCATGCATGAAACCACTACTAAGCTCGTTCTATGCAAAAATAGATATCAACATAGACCAACCTTCCAGTTATTTGGCTGTTGATCAGTAGCTGAAATACTTCCAGAATATAATAACTGCTAATTTCAATACTAATGCAATAACAGCCACAGAAATCATGCAAATATATAATGTTAAAGGACCATAGCTTACCCAAGAAGAAAGACATATTGTCCTGTTAAATTGTCAATGTTTCTAGTTCTTTGTAGCAGTACCAGTTGAGGAAGTATGGCAACAGCTTCCAAATACAGGGAAAATGTCCACATTACCTATTCCATGCATAAGTAGTTTTGGGAAAACAAACGAAAGCTAAATTAATGCAAAGTCATCATCTCTTAAAAACATTCAAACATGTATGGCAGCACAACAGTTACAGAAGATAAATAACAGTGAATGCATTCTAACCTCCTTAAATGTGAATTTCTCATTGATAAGTAGGGCCAACAATAAGCAGGGCAATACTAGAAAATAGTGACGGAAGGTATCCTGATCTTTGTCATATGATCTACGAACAATCTTGTGGTACCTCATGTACCATACAATAGAAAATGAGCTTCCCAAGAATATCAACTTCATAACAGTATTATAGAGAGATACGTAATTCGTAAAGATATCTAAGTAGCGAGCAGCAAAAACAAGTGCGTAGAGTTCTTGAGTTTTCAACGAGACACCTGCATATAAATAAGATGCATCCAAAGTCAGAGAAAAACACAAACAGTTCTCTTTAACAAAAAAAAATCACACTAAATTACAGTCAAATAATCTCAAAAAAAGAAAAGGAAAACCGACAGATAAGCAGGTTTCTACTCTTCTAATGAATCCTTTATATTCTTAATCACCTTCACTCTTCTATCATTTAACCAATAATGAGGAAAACAGACTTTGTTCATCCATAAACGGAAAACGAAAGACAAAGTATTAGGTACTGGGTTTGGGCCTAAGACCAAAAAATGAGCCAAACAAGAGAATTGGCTACAATTTGCGTATGTGGCAAATCTGTTAGAGAGGAAAGGTAATTATATTAAGAAACTGGTAGCAAGGGGAGAGACATTGAGTATTACTCTGTTAGAAATCTTATGGTTTGGGCAGAGAGAGAATTGTCTCTTCTCTGAAGGAGCTTTTGCTCTGTGCTACACAATTTTTCTTCTGTAATACATCTATTTCCAGTCAATAATATGGTATTCTGTTTCTCTTGATTTTGGGTTCCTATCAATTCTCTGGTTGGTCCATTTGTTGGTCTAAGACGCAAACCCAGTACCTAATATAAATCTGAAGCAAAAGTATATTCTTAAGTAATATAGGATAAACGGTGTCTTTTATAACTTTATTGTAAGCTACCACGAGACTATAACAATCAAAGCATGGACAAAACTTGAGTTATAGAAACAAGAAAGAACTGATCTATAGTACTATGACTTCCTGAGCAGCACCCCAAGATTCCTCCCGCACTGACAAGACTAGCAGCTTTTGTCATTCATCTACATCTGTAACTAACATATCAATATATCTTAACAAAGCGATCAATCCACTTTTTACTGTCCATCTCCATTTTTGCCCGTTTCAATTTCTCTCAATTGTTTAATGGCTTCTTTCAAGTGGATCACTTTCTTGATTTACTGCATTACATATTTCTTTGCACCGTAATCCACCGAATTTTCAGATGCAAATGTCTCCAGGGCGGCTGCATTCAATGCAAAGGTTTCCTTTGAAAATTTTATGGGATTGCCATGTGTCAATGTGTACCAATTTTTATGTTCTTTATTTGAACCTGTCAAAATCTTTGTTACTTTATATACATTTTCAGGATTTTGTACATAAAATTTCTTTCTTTGGTAGTCAGACTCCCCCTACGCGGTAATACTTCAGAACTGACAAAATTTGTCTTCTTGCAAATTTTATAAGACCATAAGTTTTGTTCAATGTGGTTTGTACCATTTTGCTCTATCATGGAGTATTATAAATAGATGCCAGATGGTGGTGGAGGTGTGTTGTTCCCAATCGATCTGGAGCATTCAATTTTTAACTTCATCTTCAAGCTCTATGCAGCTAAAGATCATAATATCCCAACAAATGTGATTTTAACTATTATTCAACCTCTCCATCTTATTCCTATTCTTTTATTCCTGTTTTTTTTTGTTCTTCCTCTTCGTGCAATTCTTTAGAAGTCCAGACCACATGAATTCTTGGTAAAGTTCTATCTTCTCCATGTTTCTTTATTCTACCCATAGCTTTTATGCATAGTAGCTACGGTTCTAAACTCATTTCATGTGCTAGAAATCTTTGTGTCTTTTGCAAATTTATACACCAGATTGTTAAAATGTTGTTTTGTTATCCCAATATCATTTGTGAAACTACTTGATTTTGGGGCTGAGTAGTTTAGAGGGCCTAGAATAGTCATGAGAATAAAATGCATTGTAGATGTTTGATAAAATGACCATAAGCAAAATACGGTGTTTAGTTTCACATGTTTTTCCAGATGTCATAGAGAAGATACAAAAACAAATTTACGTAGCAATTTGATTATTATCTTCTAAAAGCATAGTTTTCCTTTAACCTTTCAATAGTATTGTACATAAAAAAAAGCATATTGGTGATATTGGAATGATGAGTTTAGCATAAGAACGTGTTAGTTTTGTGATATTAGCAAACAATATAAGAAGACACAAAAGTGTATTTTGGGTAATCTTTGAAAGCTTTTCTAATTGGTTTGTATGTTTTTATTATTTCTTAATGATGAAGGCAATTTTTATGCTTCAAATATGTAGATTCGTTATTTTTTGACACTCATGGTTTATTAGATATCTGTGGTTTACTCATTTGAACTTAATTTGACGATTTCTTTATCTTTCTTTATAGCTTATCTATTCTCTAGCAGCTCAAATCCTTAGATTCTGGATGCCTTCTTGGATCAGGTTTGCAATGATACAAGTTATTGATGTCACAGGGGAATTTCAGCATTCATATTATTATGCTAACTAGAATTTCCGCATTCTAGATGGCTTGATACACACAGGATTTGTCTCAGGTATTGTTTTTGAAGCATGTTTCTATTATCGCAATTATACTCATGTAATTGCCAAAACCTTGGATGGTTATTCTGACCGAAATAATATGGTGTGCCTGAAAACTCATCTTGACTGTGTATTTTGTTTAAACTTACAGTGGTGTTCTTCTAATTGCCTCCCTATTGCCTTTTTTTCTAACTAGTTTTATTCTTTGCTCTATTTACTAAATATATTGAGTTCAACATGGAGACTTAAAAGTTTTTAACTACAGTAGAGATTCTTAATTATTAATTGTATTATTGATAGTTTGCATATTTTGACTTTGTTGTTAATTGGATTTGGCCATGGTTTCAAAGTTTGATTTATTTTTTATTATCCTTTTTGATACATTAGGTTGTTAGGAACCCCTTTCCGTTGAAGTTTATCTATATTTGAAGAAATCACTTTGCTGAATATAGATTGAAACTATACTATTTATCAATTGACATACAAGATTTTTTTTATTTTATTCTATAAACCTTTATTGACGCTTTCCTACTTCAGCATGGTATCAACATTCATTCTATGATAGAATTTCTCATTATTATATTTGAAAGCTACAATATTCTTTTTGGGCATTAGTGCCACTAGTTAAAATAAATTGTATTTTTCCATAATGTAGGTTACAACAAATGGAATAGCTCTAAGGGTTGATGGATATGGTGTTGATACCGGCAATACAGCCAGAATATACTTTTTGCTGCTGCAACTCTGCTTTCCTACTCACACAGTTTCTTATGTCTTTTCTTCTTCCATTGAGCGTGATTCAAAAGGTTGAGTTGATTTTGTTTCAATCACAAACGAGTCTCTAAAATTGTTTTTTTATATCTCAATTTGACAACTTCTAAGTGTATTGTTGATTAGTGTATTGTATTGTTGATTAGTGTATTGTATTGTTCCTTTGTGTTATTAAACTCTTGGTTATTGACAGATCTGTGCATGGCACGGGTCGGACACTAGTATGGCTACCTACATGGCAGTCTTATTTCCCAAATCCTACCACCATGTAACTTTCTAAACTTACCATTTCTAAGTCACAAAGATAAAAATTACTCATAACTAACAACACTATCAAACTAAATCAAGGAAAGATATCCCGTTTATTGAATGGACAGACATTGTACAAATTCCAAGGAAAACGAACACCACAATTTCCTCTACTTTAACAAAATATAACACTGACACTTCAGATTGAAGGCGTGTGAGGTGTCGAATACCAACACATAGTTACATTCAATTCAATCACTTCCATTTCATAGACTATATAACAAATAGCAGAGAATGCATCAGTAGGCAGTAAACCAGTAACTGAATCTATCTATAGTAATAATTCCTATAAATACTTTTTCTATCAATAACAGGTGAAATTTCATGACAATGTCCAATTTTAATTTTTTATTTATTTTTAGATCCTTAAAACCTTAGTCTAATCTCATTTCTTATTGGATCCTAACATTAACAGTTTCAAAATTGAATAAAAAATATATCGAATTAACGATAAATAACGTTGAGAATAGAAAAAATAGATACCAGCGCAGGATTTGATGGTATGGATCTTGAGAAGAAGAACAAGGACGCTGGCCAAATGGGTCATATCACCAGCTAATCTGAAAATATTCATCTTCGCTTTGATTAGATCTGGAAAATCTGGAAAATTTTGGTTCCGATTGCAAAAATCGAAATCGTTATCAGGCGCAAAACTACTAGTACTATAGAAGAGGTGTGCGTGTGTTTTTGTGGCTATTGCAAAGTACAGAAGACTTCACAACATGTTACTTACGACTCTTAACTCTTCTTCATTCTTCTATCTTTTTTTTATCTTTTTATTGTTCATAAGGTAAAAAGTTAATTTCATTAATATAAAAAAAATTAATTAATTTAATTTGTGTGAGTTTAATCCCAACAATTCGGTCCAAGGGTGTTTGTAAATTCTAACTTAACCGACAAAAATACAGAAGTTACAAGACAATATGTCGTGATCAAGTTTTGAACGCAGTTTTATTTGTGAGTGTTAGTTTTAATGGTTATTTCCAATTTTTTCTATCTATTAAAACAAAATTGGTATAAGAGTAATGTAATCTCCAGGCCTAAAAAATTTTGGGTTAAATTTTTTTTTTTTTTAAGGAAACATGCTCATTGCATTTCATTAATAATAATAATAATATTGTTAATACAAGATGGTATATGATAATAAATAATGGGACTAACTAGAAATATAGCCTCTCCTGTTAGAACATGAGTGGCTGCATTTGCTTGTCGCCTAGTGAACTCTATCCTGGAGTTTGTAAAGAGGGCGGAAAAGAGAGCTTTGCAAGATGTGATAACATGCCCAAACTCGGAAATATCATCTCTACGTGTAAGGAAAGCATCACATGTAACCTTTGATCTAGCTTGAAATCAACATTGTTGAAAGACATGTCGCTAAGCCATTGGAGGGCTTCAAATAAACCAATAGCTTCACCAACTGCAACCTGATGTAGACAAGGGAAACTCACCATTTTTGCTAAAACAAAAGTTCCCTCCTCGTCCTGGATACATATTCCAATCCCCGTACGGTTGAAACTTGACGAAAATGTCGCGTCAACATTGCATTTGTAGCTCCCCACACTCGGCTTCTTCCACCGAACCATAGCAGCTGCAGGTGAGCTGGATGTTGCAGCGTTGGGAGACAAATGAGCAGCTGAACCTGCTGTTACAACAGAAGCCGCAACTAGAAGGCTGAGGTTTGCTAGCTGCCAATCAGAAATCATAACGCGGGCACGTTCGACAGCAGTAGTAGCAGTTTCTGTCTTGTCTTTTCACACCTTCAGGTTCCGATGTTTCCATATGCTCCATACCATGGCTGCAAGGGTTTGTTTCTGTTCGGTTGGGAGAGTTTCCAGCAGGTTGAAAATCATGTATGTTACCGGTACAACTGTTTCAATTACGTTCTGAATGTGAGGCCATAAATCTGCAAAACACCAAACTTGGACCGCAAAAGTATGTTTAAATATGTTTTTATTTTCTATAAATATATTAATTTTTATTTTAGTCTCTTTAAAATATTTCTTCGATTTTTAGTTCCACAAAAGTTTTTCATCTTCACTTTTGGTCATTCATTTTAAGTAAACTCGTATGTATAATTCGTATTTTCGAATAAAATTTTGCATAAAGTTTATAATATTATAAGAATATCTTCAAAATTAATAGATTTTTTTTTAACAAAACGTGAATTAAATATGAAATTTTATATTTTTTGCGGTTAAAACAACAACCAACCAAGCCTTATCCCACTAAGTGGGGTCGGCTACATGGATCAAATGACGTCATAGTGTTCTATCATAAACCAAATTTGGATCCAACTCATTGACCTCTAAATCCTTTCGAATGGTTTCTCTAATAGTTTTCCTAGGTCTTCCTCTACCTCTTCTAACTTGACTCTCCTCCATTTGATATACTCTTCTTACGGCGGCATCTACAGGTCTTCTCTCAACATGCTCAAATCATCTAAGCCTATTTTCTACCAACTTTTCTACTATAGGTGCTACCCTTACTCTCTCTCTCTAATGGTGTCATTCCTAATCATATCATGTCTACTCTTACCAATCATCCAACGCAACATCCTCATCTCTGCTACACTGACTTGATTCTCGTGTTGACTCTTAACTGCCCAACATTATGTACCATACAACATCATCGGTCTGACTGCTTCCGATAGAAATTTCCTTTCAACTTAAGTGGTACTTTCTTATCGCACAAAACACATGAGGCTCTTCTCCATTTCAACCACCCAGCTTGCAGTTAAAAATTTATATTTAATTTATGTTTTGTTAAAGAATTCTAATTTTTTTTAGAGATTTTTACAATATTTTACACATTTCTGCACAATTTCATTGAAAAATACAAAGACTACACATGATTTAACTTAAAAATAAAGACCAAAAATGGTGATTGAAAATTTTATAGGGACCAAAACTCGAACGAAATTTTTAGAGAGACTAAAACGAAAAGTTTGTATATTTATAGGACCAAAAACATATTCAACTCAATTTTTTTGATAAAATAAAGTCTCATTCTATTATTAATAAAAAATTACTAGACAAAAATATTTCATTAACCACTTTCATCAAGTGGTTAATGAAATATATATATATATATATATATATATATATATATATAATTTTTTGATAAAATAAAGTCTCATGTTCTATTATAAGTTTTTATAAGCATTTTTGACCATGTGTCGTTGGGAAGGACGACGCTTCCAAATCCACCTGTCCGCCGCCTCAACCTGCAAATCAACAACAGACAATCGATCTACACACTCCCTCACCGACTTCTACTCTCACGCAAACAGTCTCCTTCGCCACTTTCACACCTCTCCATTAACACCCCACCTCAGCAGATACATATCAGCAACGATTATTAATTCATTATCGGTCAACTCAAAAAGTCTCCTAAAGCTAACGAATAGAGGAACCATCAAGCCGTGAATCCTTCCAAAACAAAGTAGATGTCTCATCATCCATCTCTCTATTTGTATTATCCAACAATCACTTCTCCATGTAACACGCCACCCCCTTCTAATATGATTCAAATTCTGCCACCACGCGGACCATCCCACATTTTATCCAAGACAATTTCCTAAAATCCTCACACACACACACACCTAAAAAAAAATACAAAAAATATAATCAAGAGAAGAGATGATACCTCAGGGAGCCTTGAAAAAGGAAAGAAAATAAACCGATATGAAGGACAGTACAAACTTAAGAAGAATCAGCCCACCTCTCAAAGAGAAATTCCTACTCTTTCAACCAGACAATCTACTTTGAATGCGCTCAATCAAAGGATACCAAAAAATTTATCACATCGATACTTAAAAAAATTCTTCCGTAGATGTAAGCACATAAAATCCACAACGAGTACGACGAAATATTTAACGGTGTTTTACATATAAAGTAAAAAATATTCAATAGAAATACTACAATGATGTTGATATTTTGAAAACAGTCATGAGTTTTCAAAATTTTCTCATATCCATGCATAAAAAAAAAATTATAAATAAAAGCACATAAAATTTGCAATGAGTGTAATGGAAATAGTTAACGGTGTTTTGCATATAAAATGAAAAAAAAAAAAATTTAATAGAAACACTACAATAATGTTGATATTTTGAAAAATAGTGATGGGTTTTCAAAATTTTATCATATCAACTTTCTCATATCGGCACATAAAAATATTCCTCTGTAGATACAAACACATAAAATCCGCAACGAGCGCGGTGACAATATATAACGGTGTTTTGCATATAATAACAAAATATTTAATAGTAACACTACATTAATGTTGATATTATGAAAATAATCACGACTTTTCAAAATTTCATCATATCGAATTTATCATATTAGTACATTTTTTTATGCATATCACATCAAATCAGTACATAAAATTGCTTTTGCAGATATAGGCAAATAAAATCTGGAACGGATGCGGTGCAAATATTTAACGGATTTTCGCATATAACTTTTTTCAATAGAAACATTACATTAATGTTGATAATTTTTATTTGCTATCGTTAAACAATTCACAAAACTAATCAACAATGTAATTATTTTTTATATAATTACAGCAATGTTATGTGACCATTCAATTGCACGAGTCATTTACTAATTTTCGATAAAAACTAATTAGTGTTATCTATTTAAAAAACTCAAGATTATTTTAAACAAAGTTTGTTTTTTGTTATTGCAAATTTAAATAAAATTTGTTATTTAAAATAATGGTTCCATGAAAAGTTGAGATTATATAAATAAAATGAGTAATCCATTCATTATTTATGCATTAAATAATCAAGACACAATCGTTCGCGCGCGCACTCGGTCACAAAAAACATGACATCAAATTCATAATTTGAAAAGGACAATCAAAATCTTGTTGACGATCTCGCATATTGAGGCAATTCCTCAAATTAAAAATGCATGCAAAAAGTGGGATTTTTTCAAGTGATTATTCATGGAATTACCATGAATAATTTTGGATGAAATGATTGATGGATTTCATATATTTCTTTATGATAGATGACCAGTGCGCAATTATGACAATAGTTGGCTATATTATTTTTAACTATCTAACCATGAATTCATATTTCTAAAAAGTGACATTATTTTTTGCATCTATACTTTGTAGTTTTCATCGGAAAGCATGTCTGGACTTTATATTTATCAATTTCTCTGTTATTGTTATAACTCATTTCTGCTTAGTTGGAATAACTGATGGGAGGAAGTTATGTTTTTATTTAGAGTAAATTACTCCACCCTCCCTTGAAAGATAGAGATATTACACTCCCCTCCCCTCATGTTTTGAAACACACACTCCCTTCCCTTAAACCTTTTAAAATACTACATTTTCATCATTCTTTTTAACTTTCTGTTAACTTTTAAAAATAACTCTTGTCAAATTATTTGTTTTACCAAATAACCTTTCAGAGTTTCTAAGTATGTTATTTCTATATCCTTCATTGTCATCAACACGCCAAACATGTCTTAAGCGATTTCTCATTTGCCACGAAGGTTTACAAAGTTGGAACTGAAATTCGGTTAACGATTGATTAAGGCAATGGGTTTCTTGTGGGTTTTGCTTCATAATGAAATTGGTGAGAAGAGGTTTTACGGTGGATTTTGGACTTCTCCTTTATTTTTATTTTTTTATATTCAGAAAAATTCCAATCATGGATTTTGTCAAAATGCATTTGTAGCCGTGAAAGCACTTTTTTTAAATGTTATCAAAGGAACTTGCTACTTGTAGTCAATTGATATTGTAAGCAATTGATAGGGGAAGGAACACAGATCAAATAAGAATAGGAAAGGGTATTTTGGTAACAAAAGATTTTTATTTAACGAAAGTTAAGAAAAATTGACGGAAAACATAAAATTGGATTAAATTGAACTATGTTTTATTTAGTGAGGGAGGGGGCTGTGTATTTTGAAACATGAGGGGAGGGATGTGTAA
>Ga0315914_1005989_pt1 | contig 17459 bp, 7 predicted proteins | sample MpolenodulesMG_FD_203920 | JGI IMG/M metagenome (GOLD analysis project Ga0315914, IMG submission 203920) | Medicago polymorpha root nodule microbial communities from Los Angeles, California, United States - elongated nodules | ecosystem: Host-associated > Plants > Roots > Nodule | place: USA...
ATTATCTAAGTTCACTGTTCATAAAATTAGGGATAGTACATCCAATCTTGTTTTGAAGCAAAATCGATCGATTATTTGATATGTAATATTGTTGATGAAATTTATATGTCGAACTTTACATGTTTGATGTAATAAGAGCACCATTATTAGTTGTTTTGAGCAAGTATCTTCACAATAACCAAGGCTAATGTGTCAGTTTCCATGGATAATTGGCATAAAAGCTTGGTAGTATTGTTTGGCATTGTAGCACTGCAATACCACGGTAACAGTGTAAATGGTTTATAATTTTTTTCATCGATAAGCCAAGAGATAGGTGAGTCTGAAACATACCAACTAGGTTGCAACCTCTGAGATACCCCCATCCTATGTCGCCTACTCATAATATGTTGTTAAAAAGAGGAAAAAATATATACAAGTGGAGGAGTCAAAGCAAAACCCTAAAAAATAAAATATAAGAGAAAGCAAAGAAGAAAAATGACCCTAAAGTGTTGCTCAACCACCATATTGGGTTCACCATTGGATCAAGTGTTCTAGGAATTGAATTTATTGAGTTGTTTCTTCTGCCTCTTCGTCAAATAAGATGTAAAAAACTTCTACTGGGATCCCGTTAATCTGCTAAGCCCTCCCTTGTCTAAGATTCATTGAGTAAGAGATGGAGGAGGACTAGTAGACCGGGTTTGATATGTTGCCTTAGTTATTTTCTACTTCTGACTCTTTGTTAGGTAAGGTGTAAAAAGTACTTCTCAATCCTTACCTGCAATCAACAATTGTTAAACCAAGTCTCCCTGAGTTTAGCTCAGTTGGTAAGGACAATGCATAATATATATAAGGTCCGGAGTTCGAATCCCGGACACCACAAAAAAAAACCAAGTTGACCTCGTTCTGAAGAGTGGGGCATCTATGAGTTTTGTGCACAATGGGTGCACCGACCTCATTAGATGAGTGATCAACAACGCTTGCATCTGTATTGATAGTTGTATATATTGGTGATGTAATTGTATTGTCTGGTACCAATTCGAAAATTGAAGTATGATCAACAAAAGTCAGTCTAACAATCTCATCTGTGACACTCTGCAAAGCTAAATTAAAATATGTTATAGACGTATCTAATGAGAATGAGGGTGGCACTAATAATTCATCTCTTGTGATTGGTTGTGCAACACTAGTAATAACTACTTTATCACCACTAACCGATGTATCTAAGATGATTTCCTTTTCAATGTGTGCAACCTCTCGAGAGACATGAATAATAGCAACATTATTATCAACATTATCATCAGTGATAACAACATTTTTATCAACATCCTCACCAGTAATAACAATATTATTCACAACATCAATAACAATAATATTATCAACAGCTACTTCAAAAGCTTTATCGTTTTCTTGCCATACCTTAGGGTTAGCCTGCATTTTCGACATGCTAAATTAAATGCAGTCAATGGAGTTTTGACTGGGTTTTAAAGAGAAGTTGATGTTTTTGACTTTAGAAAATGAGAAGATATGTTGATGTTGTGTTGAAATCTTAGACTATGCAAAACTACGTTGTTTATAAGACTATTTTCGACAAGGATTGAAGATTTCGAGAAAGGATTGGTTTCAGATAAGATCAAATAACTGTCATCACCAGGGCATGCTTTTGAAATTCAAATTGAAGAGGTATATTTTTAGGCCGTTAGTGGCAGTAATAGTTTCAAATGTCTATGTGTAGATAGTTTTTAAGTATAAATAGCAGTTTCTCATAGGAAAAAGGGTCATAATTCAACCATACAGAAAACTTACACTCAAACTATCCGCATTTAGAGAGAAACGAGTCACAAGTCACAATGTATGAATATGTGTACCAATCTACTTTTAATCAATGCAATATAAGTTTGTTTTCTTAAATTCCTTCGCAATTTACTTGTTTCTTTAAATATTTTCTGTCCCTTTTTCTTGGAAATAACTTAGACGGATTTAACTTGGTTAAATTCGACAGTTACCTTCATATTTTAACAAGAACATTTATCAATTTTTGGAAAATAACAAACACAATATGTCTTAAGATTTACCGGTTGATCTTACAAGTAACTAATTTTAAAACTAGCGGTTGTTTACCAAAAGTCACGGTAAACACTAAGTTATTTGCTTATGTGTTTTTTTTTCTTGATGTCCTACCTTTATCTTATTTCTCAATATTTTCTCTATCGACCTTAGCAACACCATGTTCTATATTCTTGAAATGGGTGCAAATGGCCGATAGCCACTCATAAGTCACCTCCACTTTAGAGGAAAAACTTTTCCTTCCCACCATAATCTCATGAAAGATGTGCCGGGACAATTCCATATCAACCAGCACTCTTGCATAATGGCCAAAAACATATCATTGTCAATAAGCAAGGGCGTTCCAATGGCATTGGAAATTTCACACAATGTTTTGTCCATTAAATACTCCATGGCAGCTTCAATAACTGTATCCAAACTTGTGCGTGTCTTTGATGTTGTGTTGAAGCATTGGAAACCTTCGTCTATTCAAAGAGACTGAGGACACCTGATTTCATGTAGACCATACCCATTGCCTAAACTGAACACAAATCCCAATATGAAGCAAATAAGAATTCATAATAACCCCTACCAAGTAATAACTTCTTCCATTTTTCGGCGGTTTTCCATTGTTTCGTGAGTTTATCCATGATATCCTTAGTTGCGTAGGGTTTACCTCCCTTATACAAGACAAGACTGCCATGCAGATTGTGCTTGCAAGCCTCGATTCTTTCGACATAATCATCCTATGTTATCATGATGCAAAGTGCATCCCCTCTAATAGCAGGTAGTGTAAGAGAAACAACACTAAAAATTGCATTAGATGAAGAAAATGGTGCGCAAATGAAAGTGGTTGTTGTGGCGTTTTAGAAGAAGTGGTATCCGCCACACAGGGCCAAGGCCATGCAAGTACAAACGCCATGCCTTGGCCATGAACAACCTTAACCAAACAACAACGCACTATGGTGCATCCCAAGAAGGGTGACTGGTTAATCTCATGTCGATTATGTATTATTGTTGGATTCAACTTTAACTTTTTAATCTCACGTCGATTATAATTAGTTTAATGTTAGATATATAAGAGAGTATTCATATTTTAAGTTTTGCCTAATTTCTAAACGGTATCCATATTATACAATTTGACTAGATAGCGACTCATATTTCCATAAGCCCCCACCTATTAAACCGTCTAATAAGCCCCATAACCATGGCCCACCATTGACATAACTTTTTATTTTTGTCCAATCCGCCTATTGAACCATATTTTTTTTGTTTGAATTATATTATATAATTCAAATGGGTAAGTAGAAACTTTAACTACGCATGAAAAATGACTAGGGTAAAGAAGAAAAAAAAACCTCTAATTTTTTTTGATCCTTGTCGGTGGTTGTCCCTATTTTTTTTTCAGCCCATAATATTCTGATGTCACTTTGTATAAAAAAAAAAAAATTTAAAAAAAGTCTGTTGTGCTTTACGATTGCGATCATCAACTATCAATTAAATCTATGAGCTCCTTACTGTTTTCTCACAACCCACAAGCTTTCTTTGCTGCTTTACACGATATTGGAGCTCCTACGCAACTTTCACTATTTGCTATCTATTCCACTATGATCCAAACCGACCTTGAAATTTTAATCTTGATACCAATCATTTTAATATAAAGTCTTCTTCCTTTTCTTGCAAAATCAATAATAATCAAATTTGTACAAAATAACGTTCCATATAGTAGAAAATATGCTTGTTATTGTGGTTTTGTATAAACAAATTCAATACCCATGATATTGAAAAGCTGATTGTTCTTGTAAGTTTACGTGTTGAAGTAGCTAATTATCTCTTATATTTCCAACATGTTATTTTTTTCTGCTTATATTTTTGTACCTGTTCACTAGATAATGACATGGTGCCAATGTCTAAAGAATATATTTACTTATAAGACAAGTAATTTTAAGACATCTTACCCAAAGACTAACTTAAAATGTTAATTATGCATTAAAAAGAAAGGCCAAAAATATTTCAATTTGGATTTGTTTGTATTTTTTTCTTTTCAAAACCAAAATCTGGAAGAACTAGTTCACTACTTCATTTATACATGTCAAACAATGATTTCTAATCATAGCTCATCATGATCACCATCATCAATTTCCACATGACCATCTGCATGAACTGTGTTAAAGAAAGCAAATTCATGATCTAGCATCTCATTGAGTGTCAATTTTCTATCTTCATTATCATCAGCCTGTATCAAATACAATCAACAATCTCATATATACATATATTCTAAATTTTCCTTCTCTTAATTATGATATTATAAATTGTGATTGCAGTTTCAACGTTGGGAACTTTGATATATAGTAGCAAAGAATACACAAACTAATTCGGATTGTCTGCCATTGATGATCGCCCGCACTCACACAATCGGCATATTGGCGGTCATTGTATCGAGATCAACATCAATATTTAGATTTTGATTTTTTTTAACTAAAATATGGAGTTTAAAATTTGAATCTTTAATCTCAATTCAACGGTCATTGATGTACCAACTATTTGAATGTGGAGAATATATACCAATACAAGCAATCCAGTTTCCAGACAAGCGTGACCCAAATTGTTGCTAGACCTCTAAAATCATTTTTATGTAGTTGCGTATTGCAATTTAGAATTATACTGTTAATATATTAAACATATTGAAAAGAAAAAAAACAAGTTTCATATTGGATATATAAAACTCTCGATAATAGTTGATAAAGAAAATGTATGAAGTTCACGTGAGTTTAACTCAATTGATATGAACAATACATAATATATGCATGAGTCAGGATTCGAACCCCAAACACCCACTTATTCATCTTCAAAGATGAATTTTTAACCAATATACTACTAAAAAAATCACGACCACACCCAAATTTTAACAAAACACATCTTTACAATTCAAAGAAAAGTGAATTAGTTACCTCATTGATCAAATAGCTTGTGTAATATTTAGCATAAGCTAGCTCTCCAGGGTAGACGTAAGGAATTATAGGTAACAATTCTTCAGGGGACAATAATCTGACAAATAAGTAACACATAATAGTAAATTTCATTTGCATGGAAATTTAAACAAAGAACAAAATCCCTAACTCACTAAACTTTCAATTCAAGAATTCGTTCTATGAAAAAAAATACTTACTGATCCTTGTTCACATCAAGCTCAGCAAATTTGTCCTTTGCATGAGGTATATCTCCTTCTCCATTGGTTTCAAAATCCACATAACTTTCATATGTAACATATACATTGTCTTCAAATTGATTGAAATTTATTTTCCCATCAATTTCATAATCATTCATGTGCCTGTCGTACAAACAAATTACAGGAAAAAAAAAGTTATAATAATAAAATAAATAAGACATAAATTTTGTGAAAATAAATCATCTCACTCAAAAAAGTAAAAGTGCTCAAATTTAACAAAGCTTACTTAAATTTATCATTCACCATCCACTTCAACATTTCTTTATTTTGGCTATCTTCAGGGTGCAAAAAACTGTTCCAACAAGATGTAAACAACAAAAGATATTAAAAAGAAGAAAGAAAAAAAAGGAAACAAATGTGACAATTATTTATTATTACTCTCTAAGCTCGGTGAAATTAAGAAGGCCATTGTGATCAGAGTCTGCAATGTCAAATCTCTCCATCCACCACCCTGCTTTGCCATGTGCCATATCTTTTTTCTCTGTTTCAGAAGTCAATTATTTATTGTCAAATATATATATATATATATATTGAAATACAATTATTGACCAAAAGTTTACGTTATTGTGTAAAATTTCATATAAAAATTTGAACATTTTACTTCTTTTTTCTTTAAGAAATCAAATTGGGATATACTAAAACAACTGGCAAAAGAGATAGTAAATAATTACAAAAATATTTCAACAAAAATGAACAATGGTTAGCCTATACCCGAACATAAGAACAGGTTCTGGCACCAATCATGAAACTTATAATAAACACTTGCAAATTTTGCTTTATGCCATGAAAAACAAAGTAGCCTGGTGTTCTCCAAAAGCTGAGAAAAGGAGTTTTGTTTGCTTCGGAAAATTCTGTCGTTCCTTTACTTACATCCTTGTTAGAACAATAACCAGATAGATTAAAGACAATGGACAAGATCACGATCGATCTTTGTTTACAAATTTTATCAATAATGTCGATCTCTACGATTATAGAAGAGCTATAGTTTCATTTATTTCTGTGATAAATAAAGGTTTTAGTATTACAAACTATATATATAGAGTACTATGATTCAGATTATAACAATATTTTTGAACATATTGTCTCTCTTTAGTGTCTATATATGTGTCATACTCCACGACCCTCATTTAATATTAACAAAATTTTTTTTACCAAGTTGGCTTCTAATTAACTTATTTCACAAGAAAATTAACCAATTGAAAACAAAACCAATCAAGGAAACAAAAGAAATTAACAAATCACCTATATCTTTTTCAGATAAGTCAGGTAGATACTCCCTAAAAGAAAGAGCCAAATCCCCATTCATATCCTTAGATTCCAATTCAACTTGTGTAGCATAATCCAATCTCTCCAAAGCCCTTTGAGTAACCCAACTTTGCAATTCATTAAAACCAACAAATCCATCTTTTGGATCTCTATCCAACAAAGGAAACAAAATAATTAACCTTAATGTGGTATTCAATGTTCCACCTGATGTAAGATATTCATATGTCTCTTTAACCTCACTAACCGTTGTGGTACTTCCCAAACCCGTACGAGGTGCAACATTCTTATTATTATCAAAATCATTTTTTTGTTGTTGGTTTTTTTGTTCTGCCTCTCTCTCAATCTTTGTCACAAGAGGGTCAAAAGTTGGTGCTCTTTCTAATATTTTGTAACCAAACCTTCTATTATTTAGGCGACCTTTTGATTCTTCAAGGTTCAATGGGGAAAGAACTATGAAGATGAATAATGTGGCGGTGGCTATTAAGGTGTAAACCACCGCCTTTGACATTTTTCAGGTGCCTTAGTTTTGAGGTTCAGAGAAACATTGGAGCTATGGGCTATGGAGAGGGAGGGAGAGAAAGAGAGATAGGTTTGGGAGAGAAGGATGGGAGGAAAAAGCGGTTATTGATGGTTGAAATTTAATTAAGGGTGCATAGAATAATGGTTGAAAATTGAAGTAAGACAGGACCTATAGTTGTCATATTTTTTGCAATGTTTATTTATGCAAGAAAATTGGCTAACTAAAAAGGTATTGTTTGCTAATTGTTATTTACATTCCTTCTAAAAAAATATAAATTACCATGAGAAAAATAAATAAGAAATTATTAAATTATAATATTGGGAGCAAGAATTTAGTTGAGGTGTCCACAAGTCCTAGCTCAACTGGCAAAATGCCGAAATTGTTAAGCCGGACGCCATGACCGGGGTTCGAATCCCGGTACCTCCACTTGTGTGTGTGAGTTTATAATGGCTTTGCCATTTCGTCTATCTACCAAAAAGAAAAAAAATTTAGTTGAGGTTCGACTAATGTCTACAACTGTGATTTCCCTTTTTAAATGCATAAAAATGATAGATAAATGCATAATGATAAGAAGATAAATATAAAAATAAGCTTTGCATTTGATTGGAAGTGTCCAATTACAATGTACAAACTGTGTATTTTTATGCAAAAACTATTCCTGTTATCCAAAAGACATGGCATAGAGTGTCCCGCCTCTGCTCATCTAGTTTCATGGGTAATGTGTGATTTTCCCTCGTTGAGAGGATCATGGTGCCCCACATTTGACAATGAATCTCCTCCTTCACAATATGATCCATTGATATGGTATTTGGTGTGCAACTTCTCCAATGAATTCAAGTTACAACCACATCTGACTTAAGATTAAATTGTCTGGCTTATCGGGGTTGAGGTTATTAAGGGTGAAACTTGGAAGAAATGGAGACTTCATGAAATGATCATGTTATCCAAGATTAATATAACCATCCAAATGCATCACTTATTTGTCCTTTTATCCTTTTGGTCAGTGGATTCCAACACTTGGAGGGTGATGACTCCTACCCTCCTTGACATGGTTGTCATTCTTGGCTTGTCGACTGCTGGGATTGAATCCCTCTGCTTCTCATGATACTCCCATCCCCTCTTTGAGAATAGCCTTCCCGGAATCAGTCCCGGATTATGTCAAATTTTTGCTTTACTAGTTCGAAAACTACTTCTTTCGTACCATCTATATTGAATGTTGTTTGGGAAATGCTATTGTACATAGCTCTCCTTCGAGTTGACAAAGATGTATCTTGGGGCTTCTTGTTCCTTGCCACTTTTTACCATCTTGATAGGCTAAAAGATTGAAGAAGGATAAAGTATATGAGTGGACCCATCTGGTTACTCCAAATTTGGTTTCGACTGTACTTTCCAAAGTTCTTAGATCAATCATTCAAATCTAATTTGGTTTGTATTGAAGGTCCAACCATAGGAAAGACCCTCACTTCTTTTCCCGAAGAACATGATTTTTCCACTTTTGTGGCAAATCGGTCGTCTACTATGACCCAAATATCAACTGATTATATTCCAATTTTGTTGAAGGAAATTGATCCATCTTGGATATTTGATGCATGAAAGGGAGATTTATCTCCTCATGCTCGAGAAATTCTCAATGAAAACTTATCTATGTTCTTACAGCTAGAGATCTACTTTGTGTTGTGAAACCCACTAGTCAATTCAATCAAGCTTCATCATAGTAGTATAATCCTCAATGTGTTCCCTGTCAATTTGGTCTTTACCAACACATTATATTTTTGGAATTGATGAGAGATTTCTTACTTTAGCCAAAGTCTCACAAGTGTATCTGCACGCCAATTTGTCCTACTACCTCAGGTAGTCTCCTTGCTATATGTACTTGTTTATATTGAAGGTTAGCTTGATTGAAAAAACCATTTACCATTATGTGCCCCCAGGGTTAGCCGTGGCAAAAATACTATGCTGGAAATAAAGAGCAAAAGGTACCTCTTTATAGGAATTGGTCGAACCTGTTGACGTCCTATTGATGCAATGGTCGGTTGGCTTTTATTAAAAATGCATGCTAGACTCTAATTCCTTTGTACTCCAGATTACAGAATATTGGTGACAAAATTGTCATAGTAATTTTCTCATATGGCCTCCCACCCTTGACTTGTTAAACCTCTTTGTGAACCATGGGTTTAACAATATTAACAAGTGATTAAGAGACTTGATACATGATATCATGTATCCCTATGAAAAATGTTGTGCCTTAATACTTTATTAACGTGTATTTCAACCGGTTGTGCCTCAAAAAGGCTAGGATGAGGCATAAATGTTGGCATTCCCGCCTTTTTTGATGGCTCATTTGGTCTATGTTGGTCTGACCTTCTAATTGTTGATGATGACTATTGGTTCATACTACTAAAGAATCTTTTCATACCTCATGTTCATACGCCAAACGAAGTCTTGACCTAGCTAGGGAACTGAATTTATTAGTGGTAAAGGTTGTATTGTCCCCCTGGGTGTGCCAAATTTGTTGATGGAGAAAGAATTTAGCCGAAGGTTGGCTTGTGTCCTCCATTGTGATGCCTTTTCTTCTAGTGATTAATGTTGAGAGAGGAACTATGTTCCTCAATTGTGGGTTCTTTGGCTACTTAAGTAGAGCCTTAAGTGCGATTATTTTTTTATTTTAAGCTACTAGACTAAATAATGTATAAAAACAATAGATAAAGGAAGATTGATAAAGACAATAAAATAGTGAAATAATTGGACGTGTCCAATTACAACGTATTAACTTAGTATTCATATGAAAAAGTATCCCTATTGGAGAAATGGTGTGCCATACAATGTACGGTCTCTGCTCGGCTAATTTCACGGGTAGTGCGTGATTTTCCATCATTGAGGGGATCCTAGTCCCCTAGGTTTAACTTTGAGTCTCCTCATTTACGACATAATTCGTTGACAAGGTCTTTGTGTATAACACCTCCACAATCGTGCATCCTCTCTCATATTTCTTTGCAGCTAGTGGCAATACAAATATGAGCCATGTGTTTAAGCATCATTGTCCATCCAACTTAGTTTTGACTTAGTATTATATCTTCACGACCCATGCACTTGGTCAACAGTCATGAGAAAGAATTAATTTTCCTTGATCAAAAGCATTGGTCTTCGACTAACCTTCCATCAGTTAGGGGGTCTCTTCGCCTAAGCCTTAATCACCTAAATTTTTTAATTTTATCATAAACATTATCCGCACCAATTTTTTATTGAATTTAATTGGTGCACATTGTTAGTGTAAAAAGGTTTATACATACATTAAGTCATATCTCTCATCATTATTTCAATGTGTTAGGTTAGTTACTAAAATATCTCCTTAATATAGTGAGATGTGATTTGTGACATGTGTAAAAACAAAATTAAACTAACATCGCATACAAATAAACTGTTTTTTTCTCTTTCTAAAATTTGTTATTATGTCTCCCACATTTTACAAAAATTTATTGTTGTTAATCTAAGAATCCTACGGTTCATACAATAAAAATCTATTTTTATCTATTTTTGTATTTTAATTTAATTCATTTTGCTCGTACAGTATTTATGATATGTCATTCATGCAATAATTTCATTTTTGTGATCATTCAATATTTCTACATTGTATGTACAATCATAACATTCATTGACCAAAATCATAGAATTCCAATGCAATTTCATCCATACAATATTTATGTACTTATATGACCCTACAATCTTTTATATGAATTGATCATACAATTCGATAAGACACAACAAAAAATGTTATAAACTTTTGATATATTGACCGTAAAATAGTTTCATTTTGTGATCTTTCAATATTTATGAATTGTATATACAACATACATTTTCATCTGTATAGTATTTATGCACTTAAAAAATTACATGAGCATGTAATTTATTTTATATGAATTGATCACACAATTTATTAAGACACAACAAAAACTGTTATAAATATCAGTCACGTTAATTATGAATTTAAATATATTTTTTTCCTTTTTTGGTAGTGGCCGGGGTTTGAACCCCGGACCTTGCATATTTTATGCATTGTCTCAATCAACTGAGTTAAGCTCACGAGGACTAAATATATATTTTTTCACTATATAGCTATAAGTTGTTATAAAGTTTCTAAATACTTATTTCAAATTAGGTCTTGACGTTTTTTTCTTTCTTTCTTTACATGAACTTGAGAGTCAAGAAACAAACTTTAGTGTGTTTTAATTTTACTAGGGTTGGGTTTGAGAAGAAGATTTCTAGCTTTGAAATGTTCATAAAATTAAATAAATTTTGAAGTTATTTTATGCATCCACCACCAAGATTTGAATATGGATATGTTTTCTTCTCTTGATATATTGATTTTATGTCACGATTATTTTACAATTTTTTTGTGTGTTGTTAAAACATGTGTTATGCTCTTCAGTGGTATGAATTAATGTTAACTTAATTGACTTTATAAATTAATTTTACTTAAAAGTGAGTTGAACTTAACATGATTTATATTTTGATATATAAAAAGAATAAGATTTATCGATTCATATTGATTGGACCGTTTGAATCAAAATCATTTTTGAATGTGTGTAATTACCAAATTGGATTTCTTTTCTATTTTTTTAATTATTAAATTTAAAAAGTATATTAATTGAAAGGCAACAACACTAATATGAGACATATTATTTATCCTACAAAGTTATTGATCAAGAATGACAAAAAGTAGAATCATGCAAGGAGCCAACAATGTTAAATCGATACTTGCAATTTTTTCACTGAGTTGATCTGTGAAGATCTGAGTTTTATGATTGATTTGACGCACTTATAGTGGTTTTCGTTCCAAACTTTATCGTGTTATTTTAAAAAATACTCATTTTTTTACTTAATTCCAGTTTTGGGTTTTGTCGTGTTTATTTGTGGCTCACTCAATAGTTTATTATTGTTTTGATGCCTTTTTATTACTTGGCATAGAGAGTTTTGTTTGATTATGAGAGAGTTTATAAACAATCTTTTGGAGGACGTGGAGTGGTTGAAGTGGTTGGAGGAATCAAATAATTGGAGGTGGAAGCTGAATGACGGGGAAGGGGTTAATTGTGCTAGAAGACTGGTGGGGTGACCCAGAGGAAAAGTTGTTTGAAAAATTGTGGAAAAGTCAGACGCATCAAGAGTCGTGGTTTCTCTTGGAAGTTCCTCCTTTAATTGACACAATCCTAATTAGAAGAAACTTAGTGCGTTGTAATGTTCTTTCTACATCTACTTCACGAAAATTGTGTCATTTGTGTTGGTATAGAGGAAACTAATATTACTTGTTTTTGCACTGTGCTTTCAAGGTTTGTTTAGTTAGGATTCTTGTTAATCTTTATTGTGTATTGTGTTCCAGTCATCCAATATACAATATGTGGCGAGTTAAAGATATTAATAAATTTGTTGTTTAAAAAAATTATGCGTCCATTGATTTTAAATATTCTCACTCTCCATGTGTTTATTTTAAAGTAAAGACATACTTTTTTTTCTTCATATAGTGGAACAATAACATAATAATAACATAAAAATCACTGTAAAGACAAAACAAACACTCAATTTTCTGTCTTTGATGACTCTATGCAATCTGCATTATTTACTTTCATGCAACAGAAGAAAACTCAAAGTTAATACTCAGTTTTACATGATTTTCATTTTATTTAACTAATCAACCACGTGGTATGTCAAACACATATCATATTTTCCATGAGACCCATCATTATGTCCGAACTATCTAGAACCTTTTTTTTCGTTCTTTCTTCAAAGAAGACGAGGAAGAGCAAATTCTATTAACATTTTTATGCTTACACTAATGCGGTAACTTTTGAAGAATGAAATGAATTAAAACAAAACGACAAAAACATTTACACAATAATCAATAGTTATTCAAAAGTTACCGCATTAGTTGCACGCGTACTTGCATTGCCTTGGTTTAGGGTCCTAAAAAATCACTTGTATGCAAATTTAGATCAGATTAGATCAAAGTTAAATTTTTTTTTTTTTGTAGATAGAAGAGATGACAAAGTCATCATAAACTCACACATACAAAGTGGAGGTACCAGAGTTCGAACCCCGGTTATGACGTCCGGCCTAACAATTTTGGCATTTTGTCAGTTGAGCTAGAACTTATGAGACGATCAAAGTTAAGAGTTTGGAAATATGAAGAAGGAAGTGGAAGGAATTAAAAGTTTTGGAAGGGGAAGATTTTGGAAAGTGTATTTTTTTTTCATAATACAAAATCCTCCCTAAATTGTGAAATTCAAAAATTGTGTTGGATGAGGTTTTTGACCGTTCAAATAAATTCTTCAAATGCAATCGTTATATAATTGTTATAAAGTTAAAAATTATAATAATAAGTGCAAGGCTAAATTTAATTTTATAAGGCACATCTTTAAAAAAAATAATTGTTTGCACCACATTTCAGTTCAATTTATGACCACATTGATTTTAACAAGCTTAGAAATATTAAACACACTTGTATTGGTATGATGGTCTTGACTTTTGGAACATTGAAGTGTGTTTCACAAGTTTAATTTTCTCCAATGGATTAATTTAACCTTTTCAAGAAAATCAAGTTTATAAATATCTCTTAAAAAACAAGTTTAGAAATAATAATAGCGCAAATTTGAACACAAACATTTTGTAAGATAATATTTTTTCAAGAATAATCATTTAAAAGACAAGTTTAGAAATAATAATAGCACAAATAACAAAAAAAAAACTTTGAAAAAGCTAAAAAAAAAAAAAAGAAAGTAGATTTGCCACTCTCCTACTTTGACTTTACGAGTCCAACTTCTCCTACTTGCACTATCCTTTGTCACGTTGAGGATCTCATCAACCAAAAGTTGTTGTGGTAGGGGTGGCCTCAAGTGGGGGATTAAGGCATGTGATCTACTGTACTGATGATATATACTTTGAAGCAAGTGCTCTATTTTAACTTGTCTAAGTACGTACCTGTTTTGGAAAATACCTTTAATTCCTTAAAATTGTATATTTTTTTGGAAATACTAACTTGTGTCCTTAAGGCACAAGTTAATGAGTCAAAAGTAAAAAAAAATTGTTGTAATTAATGCATTTGAATTTAATTTTTTTAGTTTTAATTAATTGAATGTACAAAATTTTAGTAAAAATTTCTATTTTTGGTTGTTTAACATGTGTCATAAAGGCACAAGTTAGCACGACCCTATTTTTTTTATTGACGAAATGACAATAATTATTACAAACTCATACATAAATAGAGGAGTTAAGGATTGGACTGAGGTCACGATATTCGAAGTAATTAAAAATGTCGATATTCTACCAAATCACAAATCTATTTCAAAGTAATTTACTACATGTTTGGATTCAATTTAATAAGAGATATAATTAATTTTAGAATCACAAAGTTGATTTTGATAGATTTTTGAGTTACGTACAAAAATAAATTTCAACCCCAAAATAAATTCTAGATTATTAAAAAAACAATTTTATGTGAAGTTATAATGTAGACCATCTAATAAAAACAAACACAATTGTAGTCTCTTATTTATTGTTAAACTTACTTGCATGAGTGTTTTAATATATTAATCAAAATCAATTTTACAAAACTTTTTGTTTAAAAATTAATTTGATCACTTAAAATCAATGTGAATAATCTTTGAAAGTAGAGACCCCGGTCATGCATGAAATATCACTTGTTAAGAGCAGTGATAGATTCAATCTCTGATCGACGCGTATGGAAAATCACTTATAACCAGAGGTAGCCCCTTAAGTGGATCTCCATAACTTGAAGGGTAGTTTTGACTTTTGAATGGGATACCATTGGCAACCAAAAAGTAGAGACCATTTGGGGTAATATTCAAACATTTTTATTTAACTATTAACTATATATGGTTGGTTGGTTTTATTTGTTGGGCATGGGCCTTCTTTTTTAGCTGCCATTCTATAACTACCGCAACTAAAAGTCCTTTCTATTTTAAACTTTTTTTAAGTTGACTGTTAAATATCAACAAGACTCACCTCAACAACTTTACTATTCAGATATTTTTGTCAATATATAAGGACCAACGATGTCACCAAAGAACTCAAACCATCTTCACATAACATGTTAGTTGAAGTGTACTCCTCTTTGTAATGTTTCTTGCTCAAATGAGTATTCCAATCACAGTTGCAGATCATTGTTTTCTGCTGGCTGAGATGCTCATTTGAGCAAGCAGTGTTACAAAGTGGGAAGTTGTTTTGTGGCCATTTGAGTGTTCCAATCACTCCATTATCTTATAAGTTCCCATACTTACTTTATACCTTTCTTTATGCCATGCTTTCAAACCAATTGGTTTAGGAAAGCTGTCAACTATTTTGTTATCAAGTAAAGAAGTATTGTTCTATTTCATCATAATTATTTTGTGAACCAATGTATTCATGAAGGTAACTACATAGACTAATCATTTGAGGTAATTGAGATCTATTTAAAAGGGTTATCTCTCATAATATGTTTTTTCATACACACCTCATTCTCCTAACATAATTTTGTCTTGTTAATAAAATTTGATATTGTTTGATCATTAAATCAGAAACCTTGGTAACCTATAGTACTAATATAGACTTTTAAATGGCGTAATTTCAAAATTTGTCTTATGTCTTGGATCAGCTCTGAGTAAATATTCATTAACAATTGATTATTCAAAATCTTTTAACATTACTACATTTACAAAATAGTAGCTAAAAAGACGAAAAATAAAAAATAGGCTGTAGTTTGGAATACGTCCACTTGGGTACACGGTGGTGATGACTCTAGCTTGACGAAATGCACAATCATAAACAATAATCTTTTCATTGTTTAGTCATCATATGCATCCTTGGCATAACCAGCATGAGATCTGACGACATTAAGTTTAAGAAAAATTGTTCCATAGGTCTCTCATGTTTGCTCAAAAGCCCTTTAATTTATCAGAACGTGTATATCTCAATAGGTTTGTGTCATCGGGGGTTGAGCACAATCTCCTAGGACAAACCTACTGCGAGATATGTTCCGATCGGCTTTATTTCCATCGGAAGCGACTAACCTTATGTGTATGGCCCACCAACTTTAATTAATTGACCCAACATTCAAGCCCAATAAAGAATATCTTTTCTTTTGAAAGGCATTTATGTCATCCCATCATTTTTGTTGCACTCATCAATTTCTTGGATGATGAAAATGACTACAGTAATGGCTTGCCAGGCTCAATAACTGTGATCCAAATTGTCCACTGTCAGGAAGTTCTACATTTGCCACTTTCAATTAATTCAAATCCATCTTACCTTTGACCTGATCAATCAAATTGCATAATTACGACCGATGCGAGATTTGAGGTCAATTTCACCCACTCCTCGCATTTCTGAAAATCATACAATTTCCAAAATATAAATCTGGACGGCACAAACACTCTTGATTTGTCGGAAAGTACACATTCAAACGAAACAAAAACTATATTTTCTTCGAATGTGCACAATCCGAAATGATTTGTCGCATATATTTTCGGCCTGCTAGAAATGAACAATGAGCTAACAAAATTTAAGACCACCAACCAATCAAGAAGCTTAAAGCTGTCATGAATGACAATATTGCTTTAGAATGACTGTTAGCACCAGCTACATTTTTTCTCACTATTGGGACATCATAGACAAGAGTCATATTGGGTCGGAACAAACCAAAATTCCTTTCACATATTGGACCCGGCTTTAGATTTTCATCAAACAAAGCAAAAATATATGTCTCAAAAGTCCGGTTTGGCATGAGAGGTGTTCCAACCCCAGAAGTAACATGTCTTATAAGATTCCCATTATAGTCAGAAGCACTGTTTGGATCCACACCAATTTGGGCCGAGTCGCCTATCGAAGGCCAGCCCGTTTCGCCGATAACAATCTCAACATCCTCAAAGCCCAAAACTTTCATAGCTGAATAAACAGCATCAAGTTGTGCATCAAACATATTAGTGTAATGTAATTTAGTATTATCATCCAAAACCCCTGAATTTGCACGGAAAAGTGCGTAATCTAGGTTGCTTGAAGTGCAAGCAAAAAAAGGATAAGGGTTAACCATGAAAGGTGAATTTGTATCTTTAAGAAACCTAAGCATTGGTTTGATTATATGTATATCATATCCTTCTCTAAACCTACCACTAGATGGTGGACTTGAATTAGATAAAATACCTAAAGAATGAGGTGTGGACACTTTTATAAAGTTGTCTAATGAGGTTGTTATAAGGGCAGTGTGTAAAGTTTGCATGGCAGGGACAAGGTTGGTAATAAAAAACTTGTTAGCTGTTGACAAGACTTCATTGCCTACTAGGATTCTTATGATGTTGGTTGAAGGAATGAAGGGTTGGACATTGGTTTTGACCCATTGTTGAGCTAAGGTTAAATTGGTTATGTTGGGTATTTGGTCAT
>Ga0315914_1005990_pt1 | contig 17459 bp, 10 predicted proteins | sample MpolenodulesMG_FD_203920 | JGI IMG/M metagenome (GOLD analysis project Ga0315914, IMG submission 203920) | Medicago polymorpha root nodule microbial communities from Los Angeles, California, United States - elongated nodules | ecosystem: Host-associated > Plants > Roots > Nodule | place: USA...
CTTCATTGTTGGGATTAGAGGTACTTGATCTAAGTTTATCATGTAATCAATTGATCTATAAATGTATGGTTCTAGCATTTGATTTGGTATTGAGATTATTCTTGCAATTTGTTGTTCATGTTTGATTTAATTGTGATTGAAAAATACTATTAAATCTAGGTTTAGATTAATCCTCTATCAAACATAAATTCTAGACATGGAATTGATGTTTAGATAACCACTATTTGTATCCGATCTTAATGCTTTTCTATCATTCAAGAGATTGAGAAATCATCGATTGAATGATAGGAACGACTCTTGGATCGTTTAATGGTGCGAGACATCGACAATTAAACGATACAGTTGAAGTCACCATATTATTTGGACACGAATGATATTGACGAGGGATACGTGGTAATATCAAATGAAAGCTAGAATCCATGCATGATCATTAGGTTATGTGTGACGCTTGATTAAGGAACCCTAATCCTAACAAGCTTTACGCCCTATCAATCTCAAGTCTTAATTAGATATTTAGGTTTTTAAACAAACAAACAAATTACTCTTTCAACTGAAAATGGTAATTGATGTCGAACAATCCAGGATATCGCACCAGTCCCTGAGGAGACGATACATAAATACTTACTTTTGATATACGTAAATATGCTACATCAGCGCCCTTGCCATTTAAAATGCCCAAGGCGCATCTAGTGCAATTTTCTAGATGCCCAAGGTGCATGCAAGATGCCCAAGGCACATTGCTACTTCCCAGGCCAAGTTTCTCCGATTTTCGTCGTTTGTAGATCTTCGTCTTTAAATAACTTGCCTCGGAACTTGGGAACATAATTCCTCCCTATTGTAAAGTCTCTCAAGGCCTCTTGAATTTTCATTCTTGGTCTTCCTAAAGTCTTGACAATTCTTCAGATGTTCTTGATTTGCCAATTTGCATGATTTCTTTCTGAATTACTTCAAAAACCCCCCTAAAATTGCTATGTTTCGGGAAAACTAGAATTACAGACTCAAATATAGAAAACATTACAAAAGTCCCGAAATCATAGACAATCATTCTAATACTCCTCCTTTTTGTTGCTAAAACCTATTGAAAATGACTGAAAAACATGCTTTGAATAACGTAAGATGACCTGTCATCACTAGTCGACCACCCAAATATAAATTCTTACTCTTCCACCTGACACTCTTGCTTTAATATAGGTAAGCACCAGATCCCGAAACTTTAAACGTCGTGCATCCCCACCTACATGGAGGCCCAAATATACAAAGGGAAACTGACCAACTCGACAATTCATAACATAGGCAGTCTTATTCAACCAGGAAACATTGACATTCACTCCAACCAATATGCTTTTGTGATAATTAACCTTAAACTCGACATAACCTCAAAAAGGTAAAGAATTGCTCGCATAGCTCAGACATTAGCCGAACTTTTCTTCCCCAAAATTAGGGTAACATCATCAAATTGAAGATGAGAAATAATTACAGGGTCATTCTTACCAACCTGATAGCCATAAAAAATATTATTCTCAACCATTACGTCCATCATGACATGTAAACCTTTTGCATCAACAAAATCGTACGCTTTTTCAAAATCAACTTTAAACAACAACAATTATTTTTTTTAGCTTACGGGCCTCATCAACAACTTCATCGGGGACAAGAGTCCCATCAAGGATCTTCCTACCTTTAACAAAAGCTAATTGTGATTCTGAAACCACACTTTGAATAACACGACGCAATCTATTAGCTAATAATTTAGCCAAAATCTTATACAAGATTCGCACCAAAGAAACGAGATGAACATCATTCAATAGCCGAGGACTATCAATTACACGAATAAGGTAATGAAAGTAAAATATATACCTTTTGTCAACCTTCCGTTTTGGTGAAAATCAATAATAAATCTCATAATACCATCCTTAATATTATCCCAAAAGTCTTTAAGAAAACCAAAATTAATCCCATCTGACTTAGGACTCTTGTGACTATCACAATCTCAAATTGTAGCTTTTACCTCTTCCAATCTAAATAGTTTAATTAACTTAACTCCTTCCATGGATGACAAAGTACGAAATTGAAGATTATCCGCACCAGGTCCTTTAACATTACGAGCTTCAAAACTAGCAGCAAAGTGAGAAAAAATAGCACTACGCACATTGCCCACACCCTCCACCTGAACACCTTCAACAAGAATAGAAGAGATAAAATTACCACAACGTCGACTAGACATGACTCCATGGAAAAATTTCGAATTCGCATCCCATTCTCTAAGCAAAGTTAACTGAGATTGATGCTAACAAATACTAGTATTAATACGAGATAAAGAAAATAATTTAGCAGTGAGGCCATGTAACTCCTCCACCTCATCCTCTAATAACAACAAATTCTCCCCTTTGCAGTCCAACGAAGAAATACGCTTCTTCAAAAGTAAGATTTTCCTAGGTAAGTTTTTAGTATGATTCTAATGTCAAAGCTTGAGAGCCAATTTATTGTATTTTTTATATTTGAAAATCATAATTCAGATTTTTTATTTTAAAAAAAAATTGAATTAAGAAAATTAATACGTCAACGTCATGTAGCAAAAGTTATGCGGTCAATAACTGTCATATAGACGACAATATGCCAAATCAACTACTCCCTCAGTCCCTATATATAAGCACCATTTGCTTCTAATAAAATGGTGCTTATATATAGAGACAAAGGAAGTACTAAATGGACCCACGGACCTTTTTAAAAGACGTCATTTTATGCAAGGGCCTATTTAATTTTTGTTACGGAAATCAAAATCAAAATTTGCTATATTTGGCATTTGCAGGGAACACATTTTAGCAAAAAAAAAAAAAAGAACAAGGATGAGTGTCTGAATTGTCTGCGACCAATTGATGTTAGATCAATCAGGTACATAGATTTCCCGTGATTTTCTTCAGTCTATTGGGCATACAAGAATAAAAGAAGCAAATTCTAAGGAATGATATCTAATTGTTGAATAAATAAATGATTACCGAAAGCACCATTCCATCACTATCCTTGCAACACACATTGATATGAATTGTTTAACTACGACTTTTCAGTAACCTTCAAGCTAAAACTTAACCTAACATTAAGAATGATGATGATACCTATATTTGCCTACCTTTTTCTCTTAACAACAACTTTTAGCTTAAATCTTCATTACATACACACGTTTGCACAAATCCTACATACTATTAGAAGTATACTTGATGCTTTATTTTTACTTTTAAGTTTTGGTATTTTTTGAAGAAGAAATCAAGTTATTACGTTTAATAGTAACTTTTCAAAGCACACAAAATTTCGTATAAATCCAAAATTTATAACTATGTATCTTAATAATCGAGGTTTACTTACCCATCCATCAATATTGACCTGCATGCATCTCGAATGAGAAATGTTTTAACATGTAGAGCTTATTAACTACTTTCGTTGGAGAATAAATAAAAAGTATTGCTATTGAGATGTAAGACTTGTATAAACATTATCTCTATTGCATGAAGGTGGTTCCGTTGCATTCTTTATTTAAACTTTTTTTTTATTATATTTCAAATATAAAGTTAATTCATGAATTCAATGTTAAAAACAGAGTGGTTTTTTTAAGAGTTAATGGATTGAAATGAATGAGTGTTTATTAGACATTAAACTTAAAAATAAAGCGAATATATGATGTGTACGTAGAATGACCACTTAAACTATATCTTAATAATACCACCATTATTAAAGATGCTCTAATACACCAATCCTTTTTCGTAGAAGAGCCTAAATTTGGAAGTATACGAATTCTTTAAGCTCATACGTCATACTTCCACCCCTCTTGCTAGTAGAAAGTTTATATCTCAAAGACATCCATCTTATCTTATGCCCGTAATATGGTTACCTACGTTAGCCCACCAAAATGAAGTCATAAATCTTTGAATCTCATTCTCCAAAGGAGGAAGAATAACAAAAAATATTCATGAAATACGTAGGGATAAATTGCAGCAAAATCATATACGAGAATGCAAAGTATTTGTCCGTGCCTAGAAAAAACTTGCAAAATACACTTTCATTCCAGATCCCGTAATTCAACTATATAATACATTTGATTTTTGAAAACTGGAAATGCTAACGAATGTCTCGGGCCACTTTTAAGGATCTTTAATATTAAGATTTTATGAAAATTTATGTATTTAATGCAATGAAATTTGTAATATTTAACTTTTTAAATGAACAATTTTTGAATTTGGGATTCTTAAGGAGTGTCTCGGAGACACTTGTTAACGAGACCCTTTGAAAATTAACATGTTGGCTTGAGGCTTGACGATGTGTAAAATGTGAGTTAAAGGTTTCACCTTAGATAAAAGAGTAGGTTAAGCCACCATATAAGTGAGAAGACTCATACCTAATGCTTTAAGGTATTGGGCGAAGATGTGGTTTTCAAAATTACTTATGTGCTTGCTCTTAGCCGAGTATTGATCCACCCAATGTAGGATTCCTCAAAAATCCCAACAGTGGTAGCAGAGCCCATTTGAACTTTGTGGGGGAGTAAGAGTGGTTACCAATGTTGGATCAAAGGTGAAAAATCTTATGGTCGAGGAAGAAAATGTTGTTGTGTCAATTATGAGTTAAATATTCTACATTAAATAAAAGAATAGATGTTGAACAACATAAGTGAGATTTTTGGTGCACTGAACCAACTAAAATAATGGTGTCCCTCTTAATCATATCACTAAAAAATTTCATCTATGCTCAATGACAGAACTTAAAAAAAAAAATAAAAAAATAAGGGGGTTCTATACTAAAGATAAAAATTTAAGTTACGAAAGTAAAGAAAAACACCTTGCTATATAGCATATAAATAAATCTTTTGAAAATATTACGAGAAATTATACAAGGTAATTAACACTACCAATATTTTGTCAAAATTGAACAACTCAGGTCCCAAATAAACAAAAAAAATCATTCTTTTCGCTAGCATGGAACTGCCTTAAAAAGTAAAAAATTTATATCATTCTAAGAAATTATTAATCATAACATTTAATATTGTTGTTAATTGATTCGGGCTTGAACCAATTAACAAAAAGAATCGTTTTAGAACTTATCAAACTTTAATGAATGAATGTTTTATTAATTAAAGAAAAGATTAAAACATAATTGATATATCACTGATTTTAAATTAAAAAATTCAAATTTTAATTTAAATAAATCACACGCAATCAATGTTATCTCATTCTCACGAATTAAACATTACTCATGGAGTCATGAATTTTAATCACACACAACACCATCAACTAGATGTATAATTATAAACCATCAATATATCTTGCAAAAAATGTATATCTTCCTCATTATTCATGTATTAAATATGAATATTTGAGTCATGCATTTAAATCACAAATAATTAACATTTTTCATGTATTAAATATGAATACTTAATATGCAGTTTATTTATACAAATATGCAGTTTATTCGTGTAAATAACTCTTTCTTATATAGTTAATTTTTTCCATGTAAAACTTATAACCACTTTAACACATAAATAGCCCCATCATCTTAGGCACTACTTTGTGATTCTTTTACTATTTTTTGGTGTTTATTTTATGTGTTTATTTGGTGTCTATTTTATGTGTTATTTTCTCTCTCTTTGGGCCGACAAATAAATCTATTAGCTATATATTATAATCCTATCCTATCCTATAATCCTATCAAATCCTCCCATATTCCTTCCTTAAAACCCTATTTTTTCCCTCTTAAAACAAATTAGTGGGTCCTTAATTATGCAATTATCTCATAACAATAAAATGACTCTTTCTAATTTATACGCATTGTTTGTCTCAAATTTTTATTTTTTTTATAAATTGACATGGTAGACTTTGTTTTCCCATGAATATTCCACTTCAATTGTGTTTAACAACTATTTCATTTTCATTGCACCGTGTCCTCAATAAATGCTTAAAAACAAGAAACAATCCATTAACTCAATGAAATGAAAGTTCCTCTTTCAACTCCCTAGCTACCGTCCACTAATGTTTCAATTGGTCTATCTCTCATTTTCTTTCACAATAATTCAGTTTCTGTGAATGTTGTTTTCTTTTCTCTCCATTTTCTTCCACCTCTTTCTCATCTTTCTATCTCAATTTTCTTTTATGTCAAGGTAATTGATCGTAACTATTAAGACAATTAGAAAACAAAAATTGTTAATTAAAGGTGGACACATGAAAGTGAAATTATCAAACAATTCATGTCACGGGTCCACCTGAATTGTTTGATAACAATTTGAAGGTAGAAATTAACAACCTTAAGTTTTTTTTATAAAAGTTATATCGAGAAAATAACATATAAGATATTCTTTCTCTCATAAATATATAAGAGATTCCCGAAATAAATACTCAATTGTTGAGTCACAGATCCACCTCAATTGTTTGATAACCTCAATTGTTAATTAAAAATTCTCGATATAAATAAAATAAACGAATACATTTTTTTATAGAACTCACATGTGCGTCGCACTGATGTGCGATCTAGTGAGTATAACTATTATATATATAAAGCAAATTGATTATAAATTACAACCCTTAATAGATTTATGTAGTATGCATCTTTTATCCATCAAATATTTATTTTTTATTACAATCCATTTTAGCTTCTTAAAATAAACTATTTTTTATTATAAAAAATCGCATAAATTTTGTAACGCTCTCTTACTTTATGAAAACATTATTAATTACATCATTTACCACTTTAAAATTAGACAAAAACATAAACAACATTAATTATTTATTTTCATCTATTCTTTTGTATTTACTTCCTCTTTTTTTCCTTCATTTTGATCAAGCGAATAATAAAAGACATTTTTGCAAACACACGAGTATATTTTTTTTATTCTCCATGACTATTTTTTTAGGGTTCAATATTAAACTCAACAAAAATATAAAGTTACGCTTGTAAAGAAGGAAAATATAAAATTACAAGGATGTTTATGACAAATTCATCCGACCAAAACCAAAGGGTTAAACAACTAAAGAGACAAAAGATAAATATGGTTGCTCACCCCAAGCTTTTTATGAGTTTCAAACTCAAGGCAGTTTTCATAGTGACGAGTTTATTGCGCACGCATAGCATGGAACCATTTCAATTTTTAGGACCAATGTCAGTGATATATCTATATATCTGCTCTTCTTTCATTGTAAACATGACAGAAACCATAAGATCTTTTAGACTCACAAATACCAATAATTATGCATTTTTCACGTTAAATCCAGTTTCTTTCTCTCATCACACCAAATTACTATTCACCACAGTTCACTGTTTCATTGACTCAAAAATCTCAACAAAAATCTTCAAATTTTTTCCCTTTGAAAATATCCATTGCAACAATGCTTTTATGTTTTTTGAAGCAGAGACTTCTACAAACTTACGAGTCTTGAACTTGATGACGATGTAACTGTTTTTGCGAATGGTGCCAGCTTATTGAAGGTAGGTTCTAGAGGGCTCCGACATCGACAACAAATTCAAAGTGATGTTCTCCGTCCGACATGTTGATCATGATCTCATATCGATTAATATATATATAATATTACAAAATATTTCTCCAAACATTTATACATTTTATATCGATTACTATGTTTGTTTAAATTTAAGTACAAGAAAATTAAACATTTTATTGATGTTTCTTCTCCCGTTATCCTCAACCAAACACACAACCAATCCATTCCAAATTTTAAAAAGCCAACCCAATTTATAAAATATCTAAACCAAGGATCTCATATGGTTTACTAGTAAGGGGTTACCATTTCTCTAGAATACCAAAATAATACATATAGTTTTTTTTTTTCCTTTCATGAGTACGAGATTTCTTGTTGAGCTAGATTAACAACACTCATATCGTTTTTTTTTTTCCTTCACTTTTTGATATAACTAGTAGCGTGTTAAACTCTAACCTGGTGGATAAGGTTTTTGAAAAAACTCTACAAATCTAATAATGCATTTGGTGCAGAAGAAGGTATCATGTGCGAGTTATCTTTGATTTTGGAATCGCAAAATGAAATGAAATGGTTATTTATCACGTGGAATTTTTGTGATTACTAAGTAAATTCTTTTTCTAACATTAACCGAGGAGCCGAAATGAAAAAAATTCTTAATGATTGATAGGGGTGGATCTAGACTTTAGACACATGGTAAAATTTTAAATAAATAATAATGCAAATTAAATGTATTTTTTTTTAATCAACAAATATTATTCTCATCGAGATTGTGTAAGAAACACCAAAAACTCGCTGATCAAATAGTTTAACATACAATAGTGTGCTAACATACCTCATTGTTTGTACTTATTTGTTTTCATAAGTTTTGCACAAAGATCTGAAAGTTCTTTCAACTTAGCAAATTTTGGGTCAGATAGAACATTTGTAACATAATTCTTAAGTTGAATGCATAACGCCACTTACAACACATCTATAAAATCATTTGGATAAAACTCAACCATCCTCAATAATTTGTTCACATCAAAAGGTGCAAATGACTTTACGGTGGAGCTTTAGCTCCACACAGCACCTAAGTGGATCCACCCCTGATGATTGAAATAAATAAAAAAAACTTAGGGGATGAAATCAAAATAAGAAAAAATATTGATATTTTAATTAATTTGATTTGTATATTTCATCTCTTCAACTCAATGTTCATCATCTTCAGCACTTTAATTTAACATTTACCTATCTTCAACAAAAGAATTCAGAAATTCATCAAGAAAGCAATTTCAGTAACTCCTTCAATACTTCAACCCATCGGTGGTTCCACCGTCCGGCAACCTCGGGCACTCACCCGGGCTCAATTTGTACTTTATTTATATATGACACAACCCAATAGCCCATTAACCCACTTAAATTATTTTTTTTGTGCAAAATATGAAAATTCTCACACGCAAAGAGGTCTCGGGAAATACATCTACCTCCTAATTTTATTTAGCACACTATTTGCAGGTTCATCTCTCTTATTTTAAAGGGTTAATTGTTCAAATTGACCACGTAAATACACTATGTCTGAAAAATGACCCTGTAAAATAGAAAACATATATTCTAGCATTGTAACTTGAGTTTCTTCTTATTTTTGACCACCCTATAATATACGCGTAGTCTAAAAATGTGACCTACAAGTTGAATTTTTTCCATATATGTTTAGCACGTTAAAATATAGCTTTACACAAAAAAATTAAATTTTTTCGTCCAGGGAAAAATTAATTATGAATTTTTATTCCCCCATAATTATGAATTTCTTAACAATTTATAATTAATTTGTATCTCGTTTAAAAACTACAAAATTTTATTGTGAAGGTTCTTATCTTGTTCTAGTCATGCCTACAAAATTAGGGAATTAAATTTGACCTGTGAGTATACGCTTACTCAGAACAAAATTTCAATTTTACACGTTTTAATTGAAAAATCAAAATAAATTTAAACGACTTCGAAATGCTATGAAACTTTACAGATCCGTTTTATGTATTTTTATAGATGTATCTGCAAATAATGAGCTCAAAATTCAATTTATAGGTCGAGATTTCCTTTGTTTTGTTTTGTTTTTTTTTTTTTGAGTTTTTGACACTTTAAAAATTCATAATTAATTTGTTGTTTGTCTAAAATTTATAATTTTTTTGTGTAAAGCCATATTTTAATGTTCTTAACACGCCTCTAAGAAATCATGAAAAAAATTCAATCTCTTGGTTGTTTTTTTGGACTTCGCGTATATTACAGGGTCAGAATATGTGTTATTTAATTAGAGGGTCAATTTTCAGACTTCACATATATTACAAGGTCAATTTCAATAATTAACCATATTTTAAATTGTACTTTCGTTGACATATTGATGAACCTCTTTTATTTCGATCTATGACTATTTATATATTATGTCACGTGTGAATTTGCGATAAATTTTTTGCTCGGATTCTATAAAATTTCTTGGTCCGCCACTGAACCTCCTCACCTACCCCATCCCATCATATGATAGTCCTTTAATGTATAGTATTTTAGGGTTTAAGAGTGAATGAATTAGGGTTAGCTAGAGGTTTATATATATATATATATATATATATATATATATATATAAGAGATGATTATGGTTTATGTTGTGTGCGGATCAATGGTTAGGTCCTAATAGGGTGCCTACTTGCTTCTCAAGTCTCACCCATCAAAGGGGTTCATCATGTGTTTTCTTAGGTGGTGCATGATAAACATATGACTCACTGGAATCTCATTTGGAACAAAGCAACTTTCTTGAAGGTTTCGTTTGCATGACTACTTTTGAACAATAGGATTCTAACTAATGATAATTTTGCTCGACGAAGTATTTCGAATTCTGACTCTCTCTTTTGCGTAGGAAGTTGTGAGAAAGAGAAATATGTTAATCATCTTTTCTAGAGTGTAGATTTTTGGAGATATTTTGGCTAATGTTCTAAATTGGCTGGGTATCTCGTGTGTTCTTTCTAGTATGTATGTCTTCCGATCATGCTATTCAATTCGACGGTTCTTCTTTGTTTCCATAAAAAGATTTGTTTGAGTCTGCAATTGATTTGGTTGGCTTCCATTTAAATCATTTCAAAGAGAGAAATATTCATATTTTTTGTCACAAAGAATTGGCTTTATTGCAATTGTTAGATAAAATGAAAGTTATTGTTTGGTGGTGGTTAAAAGCCATGTCTCAAAATTTGACTTGAGTTGAATTCTTGGTGGAATAACCCATTACTTAGCCTTGGGTGTTCGTTCCATTCTCCAATGTTGTAGCTTCTATTTCTTTGTTTCGTGGTGCTTCCTTTTTACCCCCTTTGACATTGTTGTTTGTTCCATTCTAGACACATTGTTGTGTTTAAATAGCTTTTTAATATAAAATATATCATTTTAACTTTTTTAAAAAAAAATTGCATTTATTATAAATAAATACATAAACATTAAAACTAGGTACTCTAGCGGATTTGGCAGGAACTTGGTTTAGGATCACTTTATTTTTTTCCTCTTTCTAACATAAAAACATTAAAACTAGGTGAAATTGAGAGAAGAAAATCGTTAAACTCTAGACCAAAAATTACCAAAACATAAATAAAAGTGATAAAGTAAATTAATTAGTTATGTATTTATTGGTCACAAGTAGCAACTATAGTCTTAGGGTGGCTTCCTCCAACCGTATAATAATACTATGTGCTAATTTACTACTCTATGAGGTCTAACATCCGTGACTTAGATTAATAATACCAACCAACGCTTGCGCGGTCTTGCACTTACTCTTCTCACACTCTCTAACTTTTCTCTTCTTTCTCTCAATTCTTCATCCACTAACTTTTCCATGAATCTCAAAAACTCCATGCACAATATGTTGTGAAGTTATATCCAAATTAAGTAGTAACATTTTCTCTCATCAGGTTTGTATTGTACCTAAATTAGTACACATATATTTATGTCATAGTTTTAGTTAATTTGTTATTATAAGGTTTTTTATATTGTAATAGATCCTTCAGTTGCTGATGGGAAGAAAAGGAGGAAGCTGGTTCTCTTCTGTCAAGAAAGTTTTTAAGTCATCTTCATCTTCTAAGGACACATCAGTACCGGTCTCCACGCCGGTGCAGCCAGAGAAAGAGAAAAAGGTCATCGATTCTCATATTCATTTAAGTACAAGATCGTATGAGATAATAATCCTTCTTCATTTCTCTTCAAATTGTCGAGGAATTTTTCGAGCACCAGAAACAATAACGGACTAATGAGAAAGACTATTAAGAGATCAGAACTTCACGAGATTAGGTGGATAGTTAGTGGTGCCCTGATCTTTTGATGGTTCAACTCATTAGTTTGTTATAGTTTTTGGTGCATTGCTCTCCGGATTCTCCGGCATGAATTTTCATGTTTTATATTTGGAAACCTTAGTTTAAGTATTTGTATAGCAAAATTATGTTTTTGATGTGTAATGTCTTGTTTCATTTGCTTGACAAACACTTCCATCTCATAGAATAGAACTCATAAAAAACCTTAATAATGCATTATGACATAATTAACCACTAATTTACATCAAGTTTCTTGAATTAATCATGGATATTTCCTCAATCTTCAAACCCCAAAATGCAACAGAAATTGTATATATATATATACCTGCATCAAAATCATAACTGATCATAAGCTATTTCTGTCATGTGCATTAAAGGCTTAAAACAACATCCTTAAGGCAAGTGAACATCATGTCATTAGTTTCTTGCTGTAAAGTTTGTCTTTTATGTGTTGCCAGACTCTTTCTCAGTTCTTAGGACCATCATACCAAATACAGCATGTAATTTATGTTGTATTGTACATGGTCCCCTAGCATATTCTACACGTATATCACACAAATATGCTTGTTCTGTTGTTCTTGTTTATGTGTCACATAGTTATCATACCACCACCTAACCAACCCATCGCATCGTTCATTGAGCTTGAAGTTACTATGTTAGATCATCAAGGTCTTAAATCGCAGTCGCATCTGCAAACAATACTTGTTAAAATGTGTTTGATACAGTCTCAATCGCAGTCACGTTGCAGAGACGTTAAAAATCTTTATGTTGCGGCCCTAATTGCAGTTACAAATAAAACCATGATAATAATAAATATTCTAAAACAACACAAAAAAACTTGGAGCATTTTGTTTATGATTTTTTTAATAAATGATTAATTATTTAGGAATTCAGTTTGTTATGTATGACAGAACACATTAAGTCACATTTGGACCGTTTGATCAAGATCAGACGATTCATATTTCAATGCAAATTTAGATTTTGTTAAATATAAAGTATGGAGCTTGAAATTTATACTATCTTATCTCGATCAAACGATCCATATATGTCATTGTGACTGGACTCAACTCTGATCCAAATAATTAGATTTTGGAATTTGATTAAATATTTTTTTGTTTTCAGAAGGAAAACAAAGAGAAATTGGAGCATGAAGTGGCAGAGGAGGTATCCTTTGAGCATTTTCCAGCAGAGAGTTCACCTGATGATGTGACAAATGAGGGGAGTACAACATCAACACCAGTGAGAGATGATAGAAATCATGCCATTGCAGTTGCAGAAGCCACTGCAGCAGCAGCTTCAGCTGCTGTGGTAGCTGCTCAAGCAGCTGCTAGAGTTGTAAGATTGGCTGGTTATGGACGCCATAACAAGGAAGAAAGAGCAGCAACATTCATTCAATCACACTATAGAGGATACCTAGTAAGATATCATCTATCTTCTATTTAGGGTCCGGTTAAATTCACTTATTTGAGTTTATCTATGACATAAGCACTTTTAAGACCACGTGCCAGAGTTTATTCAAAAAACCGTATGATATGTCGGTATAAGTTGTTTTCAACTTATTTCTATAAGCTCTTCAGAATATCTTACAAAAATAACTTATACTAACTTAAATGAAAATAGTTTGCCTTCATTTTATCTTTTGTCATAAAATAGCTTATAGTTATACATAAGCTCTTAAACTATTTACTATCTCAACATAGCCTTAACTAAGAAAAGTCTTCATATTAGTCAAATATTGAACCATATCTTTCTTAGCTTGTACTATAGTAATCCAAACCTCATCAATTTTATTTTATTTTTGTTTTTGTTTTTGCTTTTGGGTGGTTGAAATATCGTTTATCACTTAAGATCACAAGTTAATATCTGAAGGCACTAGTTTATTGTGGCTCATAAAAATTTAGCACCTACTACCAAACTTTTACATTATGTTTAATAATAAAGTCACCTTAATCATCACTATACTTATTATTTTTTTGAAGAAAATCATTACTATACTTTAAGATTGAAATTTTATGGCCAATAAACTTGCAGCTCTATTGCTACCTGTCCATATTTTAGACTTTGAATGTTGATTATGTTTGAAGTCAATTATCTACCAAGCAACCTATCTTTTCATCCATGAATTAAAAAGGAAATGTATAAGCTTGTATGAAAAGCTTTGGATTTCAATTCCAAGCCTAAATAGGGGGACTATGGACTAATTAAGGAAAAGGGGTCCTATTTAGTACAAGCTCCATGAAAGCTGATTATTGTTCATTGAATACTTATAATTTGTGTTTACCTGTCAATTGGTTGCATTGACTAATGTACTGTACGCTTCTGACGATGGTATCATTTATGGACTGATGATATTAATAAAACTACCTTCAATTTTTGCTTGCATAATGTTTCTTTTATTTTAATTTCATTTGAAGGAAAATGCAAGCATGTGTTCTAAAGATACATTTTAGTATACCAAAAACAGAAATTATATGTTAGAAAGTGTGACAATTTATATCTTATTAGTTAATTGTATTTGCTATTGTGTGGTTTATAAATAGGCTCGACGTGCATTACGCGCATTGAAAGGGTTAGTAAGGCTGCAAGCATTGGTGCGGGGGCACAATGTGCGCAAGCAAGCTCAGATGACAATGCGGTGTATGCAAGCATTAGTACGGGTGCAGGCGCGAGTGAGAGCACGCCGAGTTCAATTGAGTCACGAAAGTCTTGAGAAAGCAATGGAGGAAGATGAAGAAGAAGAATTTGTGAGGCATCATGAGACTATTACTAAGCCTATGAGTCCCATGAGGAGGTCATCAGTCAGTAGTAGTAATAATAATAATGATTGGGATAACAAGCGTCAAAGTGTAAAAAAAGCTAAAGAAAATGATTTGAGAAAACATGAAGCTGCAATGAAGAGGGAGAGAGCTCTTGCATATGCTTTCAATTATCAGCAGGTAAAGTTACTCAACTCTATACATCCTAGTTGTATGATACGCTAAAAGTAAATTGCACTCTTCGAGTCAGTGCCAAATTTGATTAGGAATTTCTCAACTTGTGGTTTGTTAAATTTCTAATTTATTCTTTCAAAAAAAATTATCATTTAAATTATAGGAAGAGTGTAACATGATGTAGCATTTTGTTTGCAGCAACAACAAAAGCAACATTTACATAGAAACTCAAATGGTGATGATGTTGATATGGGAGCCTACCATCCCAATGATGACGAAAAAGCTCAATGGGGTTGGAACTGGTTAGAACGTTGGATGTCATCACAACCCTACAATGTAAGACACATGGTCCCACGTGAGAGCTCTTATATGACACTTCCTTCAACAACATCAACAACAACAGACAACATGTCTGAAAAAACAGTAGAAATGGACATCATGGCAACACCAAGCAGAAGCAACTTCAATATGGGCCCAATGGGCTTGATGACCCAAGAGTTTCATGATTCAAGCCCAAATGTCAATAGGCAGTATCAAAGACCGCCAAGCCCGGGTAGGCCTAGCTACATGGCCCCAACTCAATCGGCAAAGGCTAAGGTTAGGGCTGAAGGCCCGTTTAAGCAGAGGGCTTCATATGGCCCTAACTGGAACTCGTCGATAAAGGGAGGATCGATTATTGGATCGGGCTGCGACTCGTCTAGCTCGGGCGGTGGAACGGCTGCTTACCAGTTTCCAAGAAGCCCTGGCCCAAAAGTTAATGGTGTTCGTTCGGAGTCTAGAAGGACTGTGGGTGGTAGTCAAGATTATAGTGAGGATTGGGCCGTTCCACTAAGAGCCCATGGTTGGGCTTAATTTGGTTTTTTGAAAAATAATAACAAAGTGTGTATATGCTATGTGATTCACCATATATGGTATGGATTGGTATTTATGGACAGTTTAATAATGTGTTTGATGTCATGAACAAGTTTTTTGAGATTGTAATTTCTATATTTAATATTTTTCTTGTATTACATGTAAGAGTATTTGTTTTTTATTTAATATTTTATTATGACAAGATTGAAGCAGTGTTTCATTTGATGGACACATTTTATGGACCGGATCAAGACCATAATTCCTTTTTTTTTTTTTACAATCAATCAAGACCATAATTCTTAAAAAGCAACTCTTCTCACTTTAATTTTTCCTCTTCGCGCACTGTGAAAAAGAAAGTGAGAAGAGCAATTCCTAATTCTCATACAAGGCCCAAATATTATTAAGCCCCAAACATACTAAGGTCCAACCCAACAATGATAGAGGCCCAACAACATGTGAAACGCTTCACCAGCTATGATGAACCGGTGCCTCATCAACTCTCCAACGGCTCCATACCCTCACCTCACCTATAAAAGACTTTCTTCAACTTCAACCTATTTTCTATCATACCAACTAGAATGTCGGAGTGCTTGCACATACCCCGCCCCCAACTTCTACGACTACCATGACGGATCGATGCTCGATACTGACCATCACTTCTAATCATCATGGATCAATAATTTACATGATTATCCACAACTTGTATACATGTTTATTTTAACTAAAAGGGTTTATCATTTTTAATATAATGACTAAATAGTAACATATATGTCACAAAATTTTATTCATTATAAATGGGTGCCTCTAGTTATATTGGATTGGATACGTGCTAATACCATCACGCCAAATCACTAATTAGGAAATTCCTTGACAGCCTCCAAAACATGGTGAGGAAGAGTTGTTATCAAGGAGATTCCCACTGGATTAGAGTTGAGCTTATAGCGTAGTACATATCCACGACAGCCATTGTATGCCTCTGTTCCATTTTGATTATTTTTCTTGTTCCATTTTACATAACTTATCTCTGGTTTCTAATTGTTTTAATATTTCTTTACTGAACTACTACTAATTATTTAACATTATATAAGTAGTAAATAAGCAATATATATTAAGTATCAGGGTGTTCGCGGTGCGGTTTTGAGGCTAATACTCATCCGAACCACAAGATAAAAATGTATGCGGTTTGATTTGATTTGGTTTACTTTTAAAATAAAATCCAAACCAAACTAAACCAATCCACCACAATCCCCAATGAGGCTGGAAATATATTTTCATCTTAGCCCCAACGGGTTGAGTTTTCCTAGGGAACCATGGGGACCTGTGGGCAGGACACTCATTTAGTTTTGGTGGCGAAGAGCGGGAGATTCCACCCCGCCCCGTACTCCATTGACATCCCTATATGAATAGACAGTGCAATATTTCTCTGTTGTTAAATAATGTTATGTTGGTAGATGTCTTTGTCAACCAACATTATATTGGTATAAGAACTGAACTTAAATCTTTTAAGTAAAGTTTCAAGTTTGAGTTTTATGAACAGGTAAACAAATATGTTTGGGAGAAGAAACCCCACTAAAAACGTCAAACTACTTTTTGGCAAAAAAATTAGTCATAAATAAATGTGATGAATATTTCCCACCAATAATAATATGTTTAAAAAAAAAAGTTGATCATGTTCTTTAAAAAAATTAAAATTGATCATGTATTTGCAACGTGTTAATACTTGTATTGACTTTCTATCCAAAAATAGAATTTATTTACATTTGAAGCAACTAAATAATCGAAGTCTAGTGTCAATGTTTGGTACACACAATGTATGTTCAAAGAAAATATTTGCACTAATTGAACATTCCTTTTTTTTTTTTTGACAAAGCCAATTGAACATTCCTATACAA
>Ga0315914_1005991_pt1 | contig 17456 bp, 12 predicted proteins | sample MpolenodulesMG_FD_203920 | JGI IMG/M metagenome (GOLD analysis project Ga0315914, IMG submission 203920) | Medicago polymorpha root nodule microbial communities from Los Angeles, California, United States - elongated nodules | ecosystem: Host-associated > Plants > Roots > Nodule | place: USA...
GCTTGGTTGATGTCTCTGACCCCAAGCGAAATAGCCCTATCTCTTCTCGTTTTACTTTTATGTCGAATAGAACAATAGTTTTACACAAACAAACAATTTATACCCAAACACTTAACGTGATGAATACTGTGAAAATGCTTATGAAATACGCAACTCCTTGCGGAAAGGATCCTATTATACTTACGTGTAAATAGTTTTATGACATGTAGAAATCCTACATCATTTACCACAAAAGTTTCTTTTCATATTTCTTAGCAGTTCCTTTTCCTTTTTATAGATTTAATGGCCCTTGCGGTTAGGATCAGTTTCTTGGTGTATGCTTACTAAGTGTTACGATATTAAAGTTGCATTTCTAAAATTGTTGATAATTTGAATGCTTCAGATGATAACTTTATTATTAAAAGCTTCACTTTTTAGTGTAACTTTTTTGTGTAGTTTTGTTGGCCTCTTTGTTTCTCATATATTATATTAAGTTATTTATTATGACTTTTTATTCGCAAAAATCGTTAACTAGATTATAACATTACTTTGTTTTCTCCCTTTGACTTTTCAAACATGTTTTTAATTTGCTTATTTTAGTTGTTTTTTTTAATATGAATGTAATCAAATATGAAGGTTGAGAAAGAAGAAATTCAGTAACACAACCTGATAATATTATTTGGTAAGAAAATAAAGTTAATAGTTTAAATTGGTGTAATTTTTGCATTTTTTTATTGCTTTTTGCAGTCGTTTATAGCATAGTATTAAATGTATAATCAATATAATATTTATATACGAAATTCTACAAAAATCCGTGCATCGAACGGGTTAGAGTCTAGTATTAGTTTAAAATTCATAAGTTAACATGTTCCTCCTTTTTGTAGTCCCATTTTAGCCAAATGTTTAAAAATAAAACTATAAAAACAACTTCGGATGTACTGAAAGTCTGAAACAAATGATCACACGTCAAAAAAAAAAAAAAACTGTTAACTAGAAAATTCCTTAACCGGACAATAGGAAACGAAATGACACAAATAACAAATAAACAAAGCATGATGTTCTTTGTTTCTAACATTTCTATGACAAACAAAAAGCTCACTTACATTAACTTGAAGAGATAGGGTGAACCAGAGAAATACAAAATTTATATACTAATGGCAGCCTTAATAACGATTATGATTAAAGTGAACAACCTAAGAAGCCTTGAAACGTCTACACCAAAATGACTTGTAGTCGTCTACACCATGCCTAATATATTGTCATCAATATATTTGGCCTACTATAAAGTTTAGGAGTATGAGGCTCCATTCTTGTATATAGAATAGACTTAATACATACATAAGCAAGCAAGAAGGTATTTTATGCTAAGTAGATGTGATCTTCGATCTTTACGGATCAGTATACAACTGGCACATTGCATCGCACTAGTTGCGACTTTTACACTTCTCCATGGCTCGAGGTGCTGCAGGAATAAGAGTATACATGAGTCCGACAAAAAATATGAAGGTATCATACATGCATGAAGTAATGTTGAGATTTTAATATAACAAACATTGATCTTACCTAGCCCAATTGCTTCAGAACTCTTCATTATCCTCAACCTCTTGCAAGACTCGGTGAACATCCTAAAAAACAACAAAAATAACATCATTTCAGATATCAGAATTAAATCACTCTTTGTTGATTCTAACATTGTTCATAGGCCAAAATAAGTCTAACTATAATTCAGCAAACATAGATAATCATTGTTAATTCATGTAGTGAATTATAAATTATATATAAGAAAATAGACGTACTCCCATGGAACATCACCAACTAGCATCCAATCACCATCCTTGTCTTCATAGGTAAGCACATATTCTGAACCATGAAGGAGATCCACCAATCTACTTTCACTTAGATTTTTTTCTCGACAAGAAACTCCATATGAGCCACATTGACCTGGATTTGTCAACAAAAACATCATCAGAATCATTTTATTTAAGAAAAAAAGGCATGACTAGTGTATAGGTAATCATCATTCTCAACCATGTTGGCACTTGGCACCACAATGAGAACCTGTGACATATAAATACATGCATATTCTACCAACAATAGAGAAAATGGTTGAAAGAGAGCGTGTTGGTAATGGTTCTCTTCAATTGAAACACTATACAACCCTGACATTGACCTATGTTCATAAATTCACGTCATCAACAACTGTACTGTCAAAGTATAGGCAAAATGTGTGTGTCTGTGTGTTTGAGCTAACTATTTAAGTTTAACATTTGGTTTCGTTACATTTTCTTTTTCATACACAATTAATTATATAAAGAACTTTTTCTAGTAAAGAATTTATTGAGCCATTCAAAATACACCTCGTATTTACAACTAGCTTGACCTTGTGATTTTCAAATATTTTTGCCCATTTCGATTCTCCCAGTTGTCAATTTAGGTGGGCTAATTTAGCTTATTCTAGTAAAATATTTTGCCCATTTAACTAAAATGTTCTTCAAAGTACAATACATTTACAAAAATGATCACTATCACATCACTGAGACATATTTGTGATCATGCATCGGAGAAAACATCAAAAGACACACAGAGAATGCGAGAAGACGATAACAAGCATATAAGAACTCACTGATTGTAAAACAACTGAACATCTTTTCGAGTGCTGAAGAAAGTTCCCTATAAGAGCTAAAACCATTCAGATCCACTTTCCTCAAGTATGGAGCACCTTCCATGCTGACTTTTACATATAGGCATTCAGACTTGGCTTCTGCATCAGCATCATTCTTTTGAGGCTGTGAAACCATTGAGTTCTTCCGGAAAGATCGGATTGGAGGCCATCCCACAACTTGCGCCCTGATCCACATAAAAATCGTATTGAGAAAAAAGAAATCAATTTTAAAGCCAGCGATCATAAATTCAAAACAAAGGAATACATTAGTGAAAATCAATGAATACAGAAGCTGAGTAAAAACCTTTCAGCATCAGAAGACATGGAAAAGGCTAACTGGACAAAATCAAATCCCAGGGCATACACAAGGGCACAAGAAAAAACTTTTAAGATAAAATTTTAAACTTTTAAGATATTGAATGCAACATGCAGAAGAAAATTTAAGGAATAACCAAAGTAACTATCTATGTGAAATTTTGAAGATTAGCACATAGAAAATCCTGAAATTTACTAGAGCACATACAACTACAAGTAACAACGCCAGCTTTTACACCAGAGGCTAACATAAGAATATAATTAGCAACAACCACCAAAGCCTATTTGGATTGGCTTATTTGGGCTTATCTACTTGCATAAACACTTTTGAGACAGTTTGGGAGAGCTTATAGATACAACTTATGACATGAGCATAAGCTCTCCATAATAGCTTATAAAAAAAACTTATAGCTTAAATGAAAACACTTTGAGCTTATTGTATCTTTTATTATAGAAATAGCTATACATATGCACTTATAAGATATAAGATAAGTGCTTATGCTCACTTAATTAAGTTGTTTACCCAACCAGTGCCAATCAACAAGTGAGTTAGTTGACTTCTGTTCAAATTTCCAACGGACAAATTAATGTAGAAGATCTTTTAGAAAGGGAGAAAAGAAAAACAATCCCTCTTCCTCTGAATTATTCGCATACTCAATCACTCTACACCAAAAGAAACATCAAATTCAACATAATTTTGTTCTTGTTTTCAACATTTTGTAAACTCACAGGAGAAACTATAAACACTAAATAGTGACAATTGACAAGACAAATAAACAAAAAATATTTCAATGAACAAAGAGCCAACATCAATCAACAAACAAAATGGAAGAAGAAAATCTTACTTTGCAGAAGGAGGAGAAACATGTGGTTTGTTATCATGCAAAGGCTTTGGAGAGTGTGTAACAGTTTCTTTAACAACAACTGAAGCAGAGAAAGGGTTTTGTTGGTTATTACATTCACCACCAACTTTAGCTTTAGGAGAGAACAAGTTTCCATCTTTACACAAGCCCGCTTCAGATCCACCATTTCCAGACAAAACCCACTTCCCAGAAACTCCATCAGTAATAGCATCAGAGAAACCCCTTTTGGCACCAGACACCAAACTCTTAAGCACACCACCATTTTCTCTCTCTGGTGAATCAGAGCCTGGTAACCCTAGTCTCAGTTCAGTAGCTTTGAGGTTCAAACCAATGCTTCTCTCTTTGGTTTCCATTGAAGGAACCTCTCCATAACCTTGTTCCACTGGCACAGACATCAAAAAAACCTTATTCTTCTTTGTTAAAACAATTCACAAAACAATGTTTGAGGAAGATAAGAGAATGTTCTCTGTAGCTTATATAAATAAAATGCTCTTTCTGTTATGTTAAACAAATTTCTAGTATTGTAGTGTAGTATTCAAAGGAGGGAGAAAAAACATAAACATAGGAACATTTATTTATTCAAGTGTTAAATACGTTTTATATTTTTAGATTTAAATAAATTAGGGTGAATCTTTTTGTGGCCAATTAATCCGACAACGCACAGAAAGTACCGGCATACTTTTCTTATTTTATAATTCATTTTTATTCAAAAAGGAAAAGAAGTATTATGCTTCATGAATGAATGGTGTGGTTAAATAAGGGTGCTGTGGTATAATCATAATGTATTCAACTTAGAATTAAATAAACTCTAAAGTAAAAGGAAATTAAAATAGAGCTGCTTAAAAAAAAACTATGCTTTGTACTTTTTTTTTTTTCTTGTAAGGATTATTATTATGTTTTGTACTATAAAATAAAAATGCATTGGGTAGCGTTTGGAGGAAAGGTGTATGTGAGACAGTGTGGGCGGAAAGCGGGAGCAAGGAATCATAAGTTGATAACAAACCAGCTATAGATATTTTCTTGGACTATTACATGCTGCTTTGCTTTCTTGGATTGATTGTCTACATCAAAATAAAAGACTAAAGTTCAAGTATTGAGATTGTGCAATTTTATTCCTCTATTTTTATTATAGTGATTTTGGCTCTCACATTTTTCCCATTTGTTATTTGGTAGTCCCTCATCCAATTATCTTCAAGATTTGAGTTAAGGGTAACATTGTATTTATTCACTCTTCATCCAATTCTCATTGTTAACATGTCAAAAATCAACTTGTAGAGTGAGAGTTAAATGATATCACTTCAATGCAAATTTAGTGGGGACTATAATTTAGTGTTGGCCAAAAGACAAAATAGGCGGAAGCAAATGAGTGGTGCATCTCAATCAAAATTTTAGGAGTAAAAAATAGTGAAGATACGAAAGGAAAAAAAGTATGAGGTAAATGCAAGTAAATTTATTAATATTGATGAGGTCATTATAGATAAATATTCTAGGAATGATGATTAAGGTATTGCATCAAAGTTTTGGTGGGTTTAAAGAATAAAGATAATGATAGTTGGCAAGCCTTTGTGTTGTGCCTTAACTTTCAAACTAGAGTTCATAATAAATTAGGAGGTATAAATCTTCTCTCTGAGTCTGATTTAAGACATATAAAAAAAAGATGATAGACATGGAGAAAAAAGTAACCTCATTGTCATTAGTCTAATTAAAATTTTGTCTCGGTCAAAGCCATTACTATGTATCACTAAGGAACAAGTTTCTGTACACACTCCAGTACAACTACACGCTACAAATTTGACGGGGAATCAAACCTAAAAATAAATAGATGATCAATGAAGTAACACATCATCTGATATTACATATTATTGATGTTTGGAGTGTAGTCATAGAGAATGACTATATTCAAGAATATACGAAGAGTGAGGATTTTTTTTAATTGTCTTGTCTTTTTTATTCTTTGTGTTAGATTTATGTCCTTTAATCTTTTATTTTCTTTTTTAACAAATAAATTCACACATTTAATTAAAAAAAGTGACATTATTATATATACTCTCGTATATCTAAAGTATTGTTTTGAGATGGCAAAGGAAACTTTAAATGAAACTTTCTTTTTAAAAGTATTATTATTGTGCAGTGGATGTTATTTTTTGTTTGGCTTTGTTCTTGCAAAATGTAGTCTTTTGATCAATGGAGTAGTGTGGTGGGAGACAAAACGCCGTTACTTTGAGAAGTGAACGGCATCTTTATTTTCTGTGGTTACTACTAATAATCGTTATCAAATACTATCAATAATAATAATTAGAATAATGTCCCACATCGGGTAATATGAAGAAATGGAAAAAATTTATGTACAATTCCTTAGGTGCTTTTCGTATGGTTCTTAACTAAATTCAGCATGATTTTCTTAAATCCATAATTCTCTCAAAGTTTATTATCTCCAAAAAAAAATTGTATTTTTAGTTAAGAATCATACGAAAAAATTGTACCTAAGTTTTATCCTGAAAAAATATGCAAAGGTTTGGTCATATAAATAAAAGTCTTATGTGTTAGTGAGTTTTGCTATATAGCTAAGCATTACTTCTACTATTCAAAATTTGTAATTATCAATCACATTGTACAATTTCCTTCTTTCTATATTTCTATAAATACTAACATGCTTAAATCGATATCCACGGGCCACATGGAAAGATGATCAAGAGGGTTAGTTTATTTGGTTGATTTAATTATGACTTTTAAATTATAGTTGGTTTTGTTTTTTACAAAATTATAGTTGATGGTTTGATTTGATGTGATGTTGCCTTGATCCTAAAATAGAAATAGTATTTTCTTTATCAAGATAATAGAAAGTGTATCATCTTATTTATATTTACAAATGATAATCACGAGTTAATCAATTTTTTAGTTTATATAGCTTTTCTTAGGGATAGTTTATACTTTATATAGCTTCTAAATTGGATTTAATTTGTACACGCCTATAGTTTAAAACTTTTTTACTCATTAATCTATAAAAATGACACGACGACGATGTATGCATAAAAAAATTATAGTCAATACTCAATAGAAATTTATTTCTTTTAAATAAATTATGATATAGATAGTTTTTTGAGTGGAAATTTTGATATATATAATCAAAATAATATATATTTATTTGTGGAGTTTACTAATTTATATCCATTCTTAAGTTTGTAAATTAGCGAGCTCCTATATGATTTACTACTTGCATCCACTAATTAGCAAATCCCCAGTCCTTTCACGTATGTTAAACAAAATTTGGAAACCATATCAAATTGACAAGAAGCAAGAAAAACAAGAAAGAAAAACGAAGGAGCTACTCTCTAGAATAGAGTTCCAACTGCGTCCATTCTAAGGAGGTTCAAGAGATCAACTAGAGGAGAGACATGGTAAAGCAACTCAACATCCGAACCTTCTCCAATTTTGGACATAAAATCCGCGAATTGATTACCATCTCTAAAAGTGTGGCAAACTGTTGCTACATGGAATGATTTTTTATTTTTCTACTTTGCTTATCCACTTAATGATATAAAAAAATAGTATCCTATGTTTGAAAATACACTTATAAGGTGTAAAATCGAGAAAATGGTCAAGTTGGGATCATTTATAGCTTAGGTCATTTTTCTAAATGTGTCTGAACGTCGTTGTTTCTTATTTGGTTATCTTGTGTTTGGATGATTTTGAAGAAAATCAATTCTTGCATCTATCAATAGAAAGAATAATCTATGAACTTTCACGTTGACAAAGTAAAGTTGCTCTCTTATTAGTGGTTGAAGACGAAAAATCCTTCTTTCGACTTTGATTTTCATTTTTGATGGCTTAATCCATTGTGAGTAGTCATTTAGTTTGGTTGTTTGTTTTGCCTCTTGTGCTTTTTCTTTTGCACTATGTGAATGCTTTATTTGAACTCTATTATAGCGCATCTTGTGCATAGAACTTCTAGTTTATGTTAATATAATTTCATTTTGACACCTTCAAAAAAAAGTTTAATGTCTCATCTTTTTCTTCCTTTCATATTTGATGGTTGAGTTTTTGCAATTAAAAAATTTAAATAGAGAGAATTCATTCTCACGATGATTGAACTCTAAATTAATCTATCAAACTGTATAAGTAAAGAGTTATGTGTGGTAAGATAGGATCATAAAAACAATCAGTAAAAGATGCATGCATCACTAGATAAAAATTATTTGATGAAAATAATTTTGCAAATTACATAAATATATTAACTAAAGTAAAAAATGTATCAAAATACGAGACAAGCAGACAATCACATATTTAATGTAGTCACACAATTTATATTATTCAATCAAAGATTAGATGAACAATATAGTAACACCATCCAAATAGGAGGAAAATGATCATCCACAAAACAATCAACAATAGAATTCTAAGAAGGGACCGACATCACTCAAGTGGGTTCCATTATGAAAATTCTTACTCCGAGTTGATGGCCCATAAGAAAAGCACTTCCAGCAGAATTGTTAATTGCTAAGTGCTTTAGCTTCTTTAGATTTTCCCCTCTCCTCAAACAAATCATGATTACACTCCACTATCATTTACACATTCAATAATGTTTTGTAAGAATAGGCTTTTAATGGTTGTAAATTTGTTAGGCCAAGCTCAACTATATCCTAATCTTTCCAATCCTATGTTTGATGGTTGTGGCAATATGTGGGGTGGGGTCCAATTTGCCATGCACTTTGCCTACCATCATGCCACCATGCTATAACAAGATAATAAGATAAGTCTCAGCTTTCAAAAACGCACTTATTAGGATCTTAACCTTTTTTCATCAATACTCAAAGCATCGCATCCCAATTTTGGCATCAAATTATGGACCATAACTAGTAATAATCCTTATCAATCATCATTGTAGCTTTATTTTACGGTGCCAATGGTGAAATCTCATGCAAGTGCAACCAGCACGGTATTAAATACTAATATGTGTTTAATTTCATGCATTTTATTGCGATCTATTCTTTTTATCTATGAATTTCATGCATATGTATTCTATTTAATTCATGCATTTTAATTCTTTAGTACTAACTTGGGTACTAACTCTAATCAATATGCTAAAACTCTTCTTTAATACTTTTCTTTGATTTAATACAACAAAAAATATAATTAACCCTCTCGTATATATAAAATAAAATAAGATAACAACCTCAACACATTCAATCTTTTTTGAGACAAGAGGAAATGATGAAACAAAGTAATAATCATTATTTTGACTGTGTTGATCATCCTTTTACCTATCACATGTAATGCAGCTGGATCATGCATACTCTACAGTGTTCCAGGTTTTGTGTTTTGTTTTTGTTAGTAAAAAGCCAAAAACATACGAAAAAGGACAGCACAAAATAAAAAGTGAAAAGAAGAATTACAGCTTTCACACAGGTACTTCAATAAAGCCCAACACTAACGTGTGAAATGGTTGTCTTAATCAGACCAAAGACTTTGGTTGTAAAAGGTAGAAGACAGCATGAATCTTCAAAAACAATTCTCTTGACCCCATCATGGATTTGATTAAACATCAAGTGGAATACCAACGTACCTTTTCAATTTTACAGTCCTAAATGGGGGTGAATTTTTTTGATTTAATTCAGTTTTATTTAAAGAAAGATATTAGAACGAATAAAACATAGTTGGTTTGGTTTCATTTTTACAATATTTTTTCTTGAAATTCAAAATAAATTGACGAAGAACGAGTTGGTTTCGTGTAGTTAAATTGGATTGAAATTTTTAAAAATTTAATATACTTATTTTAAAAAATCTAAGAAAACTCTACCTTTTTTTCTCAAGTCCTATAGATTTTTTTATACCATTATAATGCAAGTACACTTATGCTCCGATTAGAAAATAATATATAATGATTAAAAGTTACATGAATACAAAATACATTTTTTATATAACACTACTAATATAGTGTGAGATAAAATAATTAATGATCGAGTTTTGAACGTCGTGGAACCGATCTCTGAATCAATAGAGATAATTTGAGTGGTTTAGTTTGGATCAAAACATGAACAAAAACTGAATCAATTTAATTAGTTAAAATTTGATCTTCGGATTTTTTAGGTCATTGATTTAGTCCTCATAGCCCTAGTCCTAATAGACCTCTATCAATAATCGCACAATTTTCTCACTCCATGTATACAATAGACTCTTTAAATTGGATAACTGGAAATTCTAGGGAATTCAATTGAATACGCCTTCATTTTTTTGTTCGGGCAGAGTAATCAAATGATTCATTCTTAAAAATTTAGAGATCAATTTGGAAATTTATAGGGGTCAAGTTACATTTTTTCGATCATTTAAAAAATTTGCACGACCAATTTTCAATTTTTAAAAAAATTGATAGGGATCAATTTGAAAAATGTAAGGACCAATTTGTAAAATAAAAATTTGGGAATAATTAAATTTTTGAAATATATAAGAACCAATATGAGATTTACAATGTACAAAGTAAAGAAGAAATTTTAAATTCTTAGCTTTTAGGTGGTGTTTGAAATTCTCCAAATTTAGTTTTGACAAAATACTTTGTAAAGTATATAATTTTAAAAATTCTTTAAATTTATCATATATCAAACAATAGAATTTACATAAAAAAAATTGAATTATCATCTAAAGTTATATAAACTCAAAATAATTCATCATCCAACCACACTCTAAAGCATAGAAACCAAGACTCCTACTTACTGAAACATGGGAATTTTTTTTGGACATAGATTCACCACGCATGATTACAAATCACATTCACTAAATCAATATTAAACTATCTCAACCATCGATTTAGATCGAACAGTCAATTGCCCAACACATTTCCTTGAGGGAATCTGTTTCGAAAAAGTTAATGCGTATTATAAAAATTCACGTCAACATAATCAAAATTGATAGATTATGTAATTTACAACCATCGGTGGGAAAAATGTAATTATAATCTAGCTTTTAAGATTAAAAGGTTGGTGAAATGAACCATCTAATTTCCACTGTCAATCAGAAATCACATCCTTACATATATTGTCAGTAACATGTTAGTATAGGCTACGATTAAGAGAATGTGATATACAAAAAATGAGAAAAATCTAGTCAAATGAATAGAATCTGAATGCACATGAACGGATTACCAAAATAAAAGCATTTTTATATGGATATATTAAGCATACCACTATCCAAGTCTTGTGCTCAATGGAATTCCCATTCATAATTTTACTATAGGAGAGTCTTGTGAGAGAGTTCTATAAGGTCATTCAATCTTGTCATCTAGCACTATAATTTGTGGGATATTTCAAAAAGCAAGCACCTTGTAGTTGTAATGAATTCCAATTCCAATCCAACATCCATTGCAACCAGCAGCAAGGTAAAGGGGCCCTCCATTGCATGCATCAAATATGAATTATTGGGATTTAGATTCCTTACACTTAATGTGTGTTGCATTGCATCTATTGATTTTGGTTATCCAGTCTCATATTAAAGGTGAAAATTATTTATATAGGATTTAGTAAAAGTGTGATTTAAGTCGATCAAGATCAATTAATGCGTCCAACTACATGTTTTTTTTTAATTAACTGCACTCATTGGCATTTTCATTCTTTTAATGTCGATAATCCGGATTCGGATCCAAATTATTGGTACCTAATTGTGGCCTACATCTCACTCTAGGTACTATAATTTAGCTTATGAATCACCACTTTCCAAATGTAGCTTAACAATGCTGCTGCAATGCAATGGACCCATGCAATGCATGACTTAGTATTTTTTTTTTTTAATATTTGTTATTTTGTTTTAATTGATTGATTTTGCTTTACTAATTGGCTAGTGCAGTGTACCATGATACCGTACAAGGACAGAGAATATTACCACTTCAATTCCACTAGCACTGGGTGTTTCAAAAAGAGAGGTTTTAGTACATAAAGACTTTATTTTCTTCAAAGCCAACAAGTTATTAACTATTCGCATATACTTGATATGGATCAAGCACAAGTTATTGATTGGTTCTCAGTATAATTGCAATGAAACTATGAATATATGAGAAAGCAGCTCACTAATTTTGTATGTTATTGTCTTATTGACTTATAGCGCTCTCTTGATTTTACCGGTTCTAATTAGTATAAGACAATTGTTCACTTTAATAGTTTAATTTCTCCTTATTAACAAGTAAAACTACATACCAATCTCATCAGAGAGAGAGTGTAAAACCACATAAATTTTACGAAATAAAAAATTGAAAATGATTCCCTAAATTTTGAGCCGCTATTAGAATAGTGAAATATGAAATTGTAGTAACACACTAGATGAAATAAATAGTATATACTTGTTGTTGACTTCATGTATAATAAGCAGTATGTACATGAGAGAAAATCAAGTGACCAGTCTCCATCAGTCAACCTTAGTGGCATTCAAGTTAAAAGTTCAGAGTATGGTGAAAAATCCCAAAGAGCACCTAAAGTGGCTCATAATATTTTGCAATATAGAATGAGCTTGATTAAAAAAGATGAAGCTATCAAAATCACTGTCTATGTCCACAGGGTGGAGACATTCATGAATCTGTACCGGGTAAATAAGTAACCAGAAGTGGTAACCCAACTAACTAACCAAGGATATTGATACGGGTAATTTTATGAGAAATGATATTCGTACAGCCACTTTATAACAATTATTTAACAATTTTGTCTTTCATACCTATATTACGTTCTTATTCTTTCTCTTTCTTTTTGACAAATGAAAAGAGAGTAAAAAGAAGTTTTCACATAAGTTGTCTTAAATAGTTATTCAAATATCACTACCATTAATTATTTATTTCAACCACATTTGTCCACAACTTTTCTCAATGTCAAGGATCTGATTGCAACCAGACAACCGTAACCATAATTCAAAATCTTGTTTTCAGTTATACCATGTAAAATTGAACACTTCTTTGTAGGAATACTTGAAAAGCAGTGAATGGCGTGCTGGCGCAAGACTATGGAAGACTTTGAACATTCTGTATTGGAAGACTTTGAGAGTTGAGCAGCCATTTGAGTTTATGAAGAAAATTTAACAAGTGCAATGCTAAGTGGAATTTGACTTTAGGGGTTATAATTGACATGTGCATAGAAGCAGATATCAAGCTAGGGTTCTTAATCACACTAAAGGGCTATGGTATCTCCCTATTCTATCAATATAACCATAAAGTTAAGAGTGATAGTGTTGACTTACAAGTTACAACTGAAACTAATCATTCTGTTTTAATATAAAAAATAAAGATACTGACGATGGAGAAAGACATGCCTCCATTACTTCCGACCTATTTTTGTAAATATATATATGGTCTTGCTAACCGTTGCTCTCAGAGCAATGTTTAAGGAATTTAAAAATAGAAAGTTTTTCTTGAAAATATAAGTCTTGACTTTTAATTAAGTAATAATTACACTACTTTTGATAAAAAGTTACTTATTTTAGTACTTTAACCATTGTCTTGAGGGCAATGTTTAACATTCTCCATGTATTAATATATATGGAGCTTGAGATATATAATGATTGGTATAATAATAGAATCCTCTATACATACATTTTTGAATAAACAAAATGAAACAGGAGCTTGAGATATATAATGATTGGTATAATAATAGAATCCTCTATACATACATTTTTGAATAAACAAAATGAAACAATCCACATGTCATATCAATATCAAATTCAAAGGAAAAATTACATGTGGCAAATGACAATGCAAAGTTGATTAACAATCATAATCAAATCATTATTTATGACAAACTTTTTTTTAATGACACCATTTATGATAAAATGAAAAGTTTAACTCAATAGTTTTGATAGTTATTCAAGTTATATAAAATGACATAATTTCAAAATAAAAACTTAGAACTAGAATTTATTAAATTTGCAAAAAAGAAAATCTTTTCAAATTATATAATATCTATTTATTTATAGGACAAATTTTGCATTGATCGAAGAATCATAATCTCAATTGATTACATTGCTTCTTGCATATAAACTTTTTTTTTGTCCCTCAATATTTTTTTGTGAAAATTAAAAACTAAAATTGAAATGGTCTTAAAAACAAAACATTCAAAAAGTAGAAACAATGAAATGGTCGTGTTATAAAACAAAAATGATATGTTATTTTTTTTAAGGAAAAAGTGTCATGTTATTCAAAAGAGTTGAGCGAAAAAGGAAAAATAATACAAAATTAATTGCATTTCATATATTCTTTTGAGGGGTATTTCATATATTAAAATTAACAAATAAGTAAATATTGCATTACAATATTTCTATTTCATCAATTCACATTGACTTCGGTATCCTTTAACAAAATAATTATAATGATTTCATTCAAAAATAAATAATATAAAATGTTCAACATCAATTTCTTACTCCACTTATTTAAAATAAAAATAAGTTAGGATACGTTGAATCCACAAATAACTATAAGATAAGTTAATCCGCTTAATAATCAATTATAAACAATCGACAAACATTTGTCGTCAATAAATATAACAAATACGCATAAACCAGGGATACTTAAATAAAATTCGTAACAAATATTTATCAGTGAAGAGTATGAAAAACAAAATACAAATATTTTTCATTGATTTATATAAAAAAATATGACAAATATTTGTCACTAATAAATTAAGAAAAATCAAGGGACACATATTTATCAATGATACATAAACATAGGAGACACGTATTTGTCATTGATGCATAAAAAACATGAGACCAATATTGTCATTGATAAATATTAAAAAATGGGACAATTATTAATCACTCATGCAAAAAAAAAATCACGGGACAAATGATTTTTTTACAAAAATAATCACGGGACAAATATTATTCATCGATAAATATCAAGAAAACATCCGACAAATATTTATCAATAATACATTTAAGAAAAAGGAGAAAAATATTTGTACTTGGTGCATAAAAAAAGTACGAGACAGGTACTTATCACAATTTATTTATGTGAAGTTTTTATCATTGATAAATATATAAAAAAATGGAACAATTATTTCTCAATAATAAACACTTAACATATATTTTTCATTATAAATATAAAATAAAACATAGGACAAAGACTTATTATCGATGCATAAAAAATTATGGCTCAAATATTTTTCGTTGATAAAAATAAAATAAAAAACATTGTTAAAATATTAGTCATCAATAAATAAATAAAATATGCGAGAAATATTTGTCATTGGTAAATCTAAAGAAAAAACAAGTGACAAATATTTGTGATTGATACATAAAAAAATATCAATGTTTTTCGTTTAATATATATAAAAAATAATAGAAATATATTTTCACTATGCATAAAAGCACAAGACATATATCTATCACTAATAAACTTAAAAAATACGGGACACATATTTGTCATTGCGGCAAAAAGAAAACACGGATATATTTGAAAAAAACACGAGATAAATAAATTCCATTGATAAATAAAAAATAATATATTTTTTCGATTGAAAGTTAATATCCTATCACCCGTGCAATGCACGGGTTAACACACTAGTTAGTTAATAAAGGAGGACAAATACTAATATTTGTTGGTTTGTGAAAAGCATGGTTAACAAGATTAGTCTCTGACTGAATAGATCACAAACTAAATATTTAAATTAACATATGAAAAGATTTTGCATAAAGTGTAAGAACTCGAATCCATAGAAAATACCATCATGTGACTAAGATCAGAGCTAAAGATTCGTATTCCAATATATTGATTCTTCGGTGACTTTTAAGGTGCACAAATTGTAAAATTTGTGTACCCATACTCAAACACACTTCTAACCTTTGATTCGTGATTTAAGAATGGAATGACTTAGATTTAAGGTTGGTACCATGTAACTTTACGTACTGCTCTCTACACAACTTGCCGCCGCCACCAAAAACTCAAATCCATCTCCTTAAGATGTAGACACGGTTTATGGTGGTGCGACGGGCGGCTTGTGCCCTCCACATCACCTCCCTCCAGATTTGGCGATGGTCCTGCACGGTGGTTCTGACGGTCGACCTCTTGTGGGTTCGTGAATTGTGTTGCAGCTTTGTTTCTCTGGCCATTCAACTCTGATGTCCTGAGTTTTTCGTCTTTTGTTGTGTGGTGATTGATATCAAATTCGTTTTCTTTCCTGGTGGTGGATGGAGGTTATGTTTGCTCACAACATAGGTGGTGATGGATCAGTCACGAAGGTGGTGATGGATCATATCTGGGTTCGCTTATGATCTGTTACGGTTTCAATGGATCTTTGGTTGTGTTGGCTTGTGGTGCTTCATGGCGGTTTTCATGGTGGTGCTAATTTTGGGTCTTTTGTGGTGGTGCTCGTGGTGGTTTTTGGCGGTGCTGCGCATGGTGGCTAGTGTTATTTTTTGGTGAGGGTTAATGGTGGTTTTTGTGGTGGTTAATGGTAGTTTTGGTGGCAGTGGTGTAATGGTGCTAGTTTTTGTGGTGTTGCTTTTGGTGGCTAGTTGTGGTTTTTGGTGGTGGTTATGTTTTTTTCTTGTTGTATGATGATATAATGGTTTTTGGTCGATTTTTGCAGTTCTTTGAGATGTGTGTTTTTGGATGAAGTTGCTTGGAAGAGCTAATGGTGTTGTTTGGGGTTTTAATCCCGATTGTTGTTCAAAGGTTGTTGGTTGTTGTGTAGGTTTTTACTTTGTTGTTCGGGGGTTGTGTGCGACCAGCGGGATGTAGGTGGTTGAAGTTGTTTTTGTGGCAGTTGTGACGATGTTTGAGGATTCTGATACAACTTTAGTTTATGTTCTTGTGCAGAGGTTTGCCTTTGATTATGGTGTTAGCTTTGTTTTTTGTGTTTCCTTTTATTGATTTCGGAGATAGCTCGTTGTTAGGAGGTGTTTCCTATAGGTTTTTTGAATTTGTCTTTGATGCACGGGTGTATATGAGTTTTCCATTGAAGACTCCTCATCTATCCTTTGTATGTTACTACTTAAGACTCCTAACCTAACACTCTTTGTGCTAGTTAGGATCCATTGCGAGTTTAATAAGTTTCATTTTCGCTTCTTCAATAAAAGGTTGGTACCATGTATACTTTTTGTGGTCTGCAAAAGTTGTTTATAAAGTGGGTCCTAAAAAGAAACTGTTTTTCTGTCAAAAAATAAATTGTTTTTAGGATAATTTACTAATTTATTAATAAAATACATATTAAAACTCCAATGATGAGTTGATGTGTTTTTCGTCAGCTCTCTTAAAAAATATTTTTCGTCAGCTTCTTAAAAAATGTTGAATTTATTTCTTTGTTTTTCACTCTTAGTGTACAATTATATGAGGATTCATATTTTACTTTTTACGAGTTTTTTTTTCTAAACTTTTTATTAGACATTAAGGGGGTGTATTGGATTAAGATTTTAAGAGATTTTAAAAGACTTTTTTATTTTGAAAAAGTTTTGTGGTATTCAATCAAGACTCTTTGCAACTTAAAAAAAGTCTTGTGGTATTGAATCAAGATTCTTTGTCATTTAAAAAAAGTCTTGTGGTAAGGATTTTTTAATAAATTGGATTTTGTGGGATTTTCTAGTGCAATTTTACCATGAAAAAGTCTTTCATGAAAACATGAGATTTCTTAGGATTGTTTTTCTTGTTAAAATTTTACTATCTCTCCTCCCTTCTCTCT
>Ga0315914_1005993_pt1 | contig 17452 bp, 7 predicted proteins | sample MpolenodulesMG_FD_203920 | JGI IMG/M metagenome (GOLD analysis project Ga0315914, IMG submission 203920) | Medicago polymorpha root nodule microbial communities from Los Angeles, California, United States - elongated nodules | ecosystem: Host-associated > Plants > Roots > Nodule | place: USA...
ACGATTAACTCATGTTCGACTGGCACTGCGTCGTAAAACATTCCTCACCGTAGTGAGTTTCATGAACATTTCCCTCTGGCGCACCTTCAGCTGATATAATTCCGATACTGACGAGCGGGATATTACAAGTCTTTTGAAAGATTATTATAGATAAAAAGTTAGTTTTTGAAAGATTCTCATAGAATAGATGTTATTCTTTTGAAAGAATCTTATAGATAAGAAGTTAGTCTTTGGAAGACTCTCGTAGAAAAAATGTTAGTTTTTTTAAAGATTCTTATAGATAAGAAGTTAGTTTTTGAAAGATTCTCATAGGACGGATGTTATTCTTTTGAAAGAATCTTGTAGATAAGAAGTTAGTCTTTGGAAGATTCTCATAGAACAGATGTTAGTCTTTTGAAATATTCTTATAGATAAGAAGTTAGCCTTTGGAAGATTCTCATACAACGGATGTTAGTTTTTGAAAGATTCTTATAGATAAGAAGTTAGTCTTTGGAAGATTCTCATAGAACGAATATTAGTCTTTTGAAAGATTCTTATAGAAAAGAAGTTAGTTTTTGAAAGATTCTCATACAACGAATGTTAGTCTTTTGAAAGATTCTTAAAGATAAGAAATTTGTCTTTGAAATATTCTGATAAAACAGATGCTAGTCTTTGGAAGATTCTCACAGACAAGAAGTTAGTATTTTGAAAGATTCCTGTAGCGAGGAAGTTAGTCTTGAGAAGACTAAAGCAAATTCTATAGAACACCTAAAAATTTAAGTGTACTAGTACACCAATTCCTTAAATTAATAGTTAAATGACTTCTTTTTTTTTTTAAAGATAATAAGATATTTTTTTATCATTTATAATTATAATAACTAAATCTTTTAACAACAATCGACCATGATTTTTACGTTTAAATACTCCTACAATATTTACATCATATCTTCTGATATAAATCACATCATACAAATTATATACAACAATTAGATTTTTTTTTTTACAATTTGGTCAAACTATTTATCAAATTGTTAATATTAATACCAGATTCGGTATCAATTGTCAAAATAAATTTTAATATTATCTTTTTTTTTTTGCATTAAAAAAAATCTATTTTTTTTGCCATTTCTATACTAACCATTTTTTTGGCTGCAACGAGATATATTTATTGAATATTTTGGTTAATGCATCTGATTTTTTTATTATTACACATTGTTAATTTACAGAAAATTTCTTTTGTAGGTTTTTATTTTGTAAAAAAATGCAAGATCGTTGTGTTGATAAAGACTAATAATTATTCTTGAACAATTTCATGCAATTGCAGTGGATGAGTGTGCACCTAGAGAGAATAAAAAAAGGCATGTTTGAGCTTGTTGGGTTACATAATTTTTTCAACAATGCCAAAAACACCCTTTGTTAAATGTGATTTCAAAATCAATTCAATTTTTTAAAATCATTATATATGTTTAAAAAATAGAATCCTATGGGTCACATGACCTGAAATCCCATCCATTCAAAAACTTCCTCCTATATCTAATGGTTCACGTCCATTTTGCAAAAAAAAAAAAAAAACAACAACAACAACAACAAGAAGTCTCCTACGGTGGTAGAAAACCTAAGGAGGTTGCCTACAATAGCCTTTGCCCTTTTCAACCCCTATGTTTCAAAAAGTTGCGATTTTGACCCCCTTTTAAAAAAATGGATATTTAGACCCCCTAACTTTTGGCCCTCTTTTGATTAGCTGATTTTGATGGAGATTATGACAATTTCTCAGTCTCTGATGTTGTAAACTTGCATGACGATAGAAGGATGCTGATAAGTGGAGTCCAAACTAGCATGGTGTAACTTTTGGCCCCCTAAAGAAGGATCCACTTATTAGTTTGGACTCCACTTATCAGCATCATTTTATCCCCATGCCAGTTTACACCATCAAAGACTGAGAAATTGGCATAAAATCAGCTAATCAAAAGAGGGCCAAAAGTTAGGGGATCAAAATATCCATTTTTTTAAAGGGGGCCAAAATCGCAACTTTTTAAAACATAGGGGGTGAAAAGTGCATTTAAGCCTAATCATTATAACATACATTATAAAATTGAACATATTTGCAAAAAAATTACACAAAAAAAGCAAGATTTTCTCACTTAGGCATTTCATCAAACACCTTAAGTGCATTCTAAATTACTAGCACAATTACTAAAATTTCAACTTCTAAACAACTACATTGTACCTATACTTACTCTAATGAACAATTCCAACAACAAAGTTACATTAAAACATCTAAACCATGCTAAATTTGCAATTTTCGAACCTAACCTAAAACTAACATTTTGCTCAAAATTATGAAAACTAACACCCTAAACAAACTACATTGCATGTAAATAGGAAGAAATATACTTACTTGTGATTTACTTGAAGCGAATTGGATGATTTTCGTGCAAATGAAGGTTTGGGTGAATTTGGTATGTTTTTAAACTTTGTTGCATGTGTTTCTGTTAACCAGAAACTGGAAGTTTTATGCGTTCTTACGATACAGACTGCAACGGCAGTTAACTACCGCTGAGGCCAGCGGCAGTTAACTACCGGCGGTTTTCTCAGCGGTAGTTAACTACCGCTGGGGGCTGTAACGTAATTTTCTTGTGTCAATATGACGTTTTTGAAGTCAGAAAAGCAATCTTCATTTTAAAATCCTGGCCGAAGGGTTTATTTTCACTTGTCAAATTTAAAATCCTTTTAAAATCACACTATTTTAAAATCATGGCCGAAGGGTTTATTTTCACTTGTCAAATTTAAAATCATCAAAATCATAACTTTTGACCCATTTTCACAAACTTCACATCAAATTCAATACTCTCAACACTATATACCTAATAACATTTTATACACTCGGGAGACTTTGCACTCCCCCCCATTAACGCTAACTCCTCCTCCAACCATGGGAGAAATCAAAGAACCTTTGCATAATGTTACCTCCTCCCCTGTATAAGCTGATATAACTGCTTGATAAATCATATAGACTTTGTTTAAATCATTTTTTTTAAGTCCTTTGCAAAGGATGATTGACTTGAATGAAAATATGCAGAGGTTTTTTTTTGTTTCAAAATATATGCAGAGGTCCAATTAAAATAGCAATAGAAATAAATGACATAACAAAGAAGATATTGTATCAAAGGTAGATCAGAAGTTGTTCAGAGGTATGATAGGTTCTTTGTTATAGACCAAATATTTTTATTCAGGGTATGCTTGTGTGCAAGATTTCAGTCAGATCCTACTGGTAAAGGATTTCTGGATAAGGGTAGAAGTCTACGACAGAGAAGCTGCTAAAATGGAGGAGTTTGAGAAGATTGAAGGAGATGAGAGTCTGAAAGGGAAGACAAGAGCTGAAATGGGTTTAGAAGAATTCAAGAGGAATTGAGATTAGGTCTGTAATGGAAATTCTAGTCACCATTACATAAGACATTATTGCTAAAGCTGCAAGAGAGATTGAGATTAGGTCTGTACCTACCAGCAATTCAAGAAGAAGTGGCTGATATAGGACATGTTGAGCTAAACCAAGATTAGGGTTTTGAGTTAAACTAAAATTAGGGTTTTGAGTTAAACCAAAATTAGGGTTTTGAGTTTATGGCTCAGATATTTGGAAAATGTCTACTATATTCCATTCTATTGATGTAATACTCATTTTATGATGACTTGGGCAGGCACAAGACAAATCACGTCGGGAGGGGATTCGTAGGCAAAAATAGCGTGCCCGTATTATTAAGGTCATACTGATTGAAATTTTTGTTCATGTCTGGGACTCGGCAGGCCAAATCAAGTTGGGAGCCCGTGCTCAGGCCAAACCACGTCGGGAGGGGTCCCGTAGGCCAAAATTCTTCGCGCGCGCCTGTGTACCCGTATTATTAAGGTCATACTGGTTTGAAATTTTTGTTCACGACTGGGAATCGACCTTGTAACATCCCGCTAAATTCTCAATAGACTGCGGTATCAGTGAAGTGTCAGAGAAGAAATATCTATGAAGGGTTAATTATATAGCGGGGAATATTTAATGGTAATATCCCGCCTAAATTTTTTATGGGTCAGCAGTATTAGTTTTGATGTGTTTGAGGAGAATACGATAAAAAGGACATTTTGGTAATTAACACTTAAAGACTATAAAAAGGGGCAAACCTCATTTCTTCTTTCATTTCTTCTCCCCTTTCTCTCACATACAGAGAACCAATTCTCTGTTCCCTCTCCATCTCTCACATTTCTCTCCATCATTCACTCCAATCCATCAAACTCAACCCAAAACAAGAGGAAATCAACATGCAACTATGAAATCATGACCTTTGTGCTTTAGTAATCACCTTGCTGCACCAAAATTACCCTTTTCTTCTATGTTACTCCCTCTCTGCCGAGCTCTCTCTCTCCCTCTTAAGAACTTGGAATGTTGATTTGGCTTATCAACTGTTTTTTATGTGCCTTAGATGGTTTGGTTTGTGGTTCCTATTGGAATTAGAAACAAGAGAAATGGTTTTTGTTTAAGGCCAGAAGTGATTAATCAGTAATAAGCTGAAATTAAGTTGTCCTTGTTTTAGCTTAAGCTGCTTAGTGAAGGGTTGCAAGGAGATAACATTAGTGGGTTTTTAGGGGTGCTGTTTGTGGTCTGCTATGAACCAAGAAGCAGAGGAAAGTTGTGCGTGTGTATTTTTGTTATGTTGGTCATACTTCTTAGAACTGATGTGTGTTAGCAAGAATCAAGAAGAGGTGTAAAATATATTGTATGTTTGGATTGTGGGGATTATGGCCGAATTTCATGAAATAGTGCTAGGCGCAGGTTATGGTTTTTGATTCATATCTCTTGCTGTGTGGCTTGGAATTGAATGATTGTTGAAGTTTTGGATTCTCCATTCAATTCCCTTCAGTTTAGTCATAAATTTTGTATGATTCGGATTAGAAACAAGTTCGGAAAACGGATTTGAAGTTGGTAATTATGCAGAAAATTTGCTTACGGGTTTAGGCATGATTTTTGAGGAATGAGCTGTTTTTGGGAAGATGAAGGCAGAAGCAATTATGGGGAATTAAGCTGAAGCATCAAGGAGGATTAAAGATTCCATAAGTGATTATTAGAGGTGAGTTCCTTAGTTAGTTCCCACCCTTGGGATTACGAGTTTTGTTATGTGAGATAACATGATTCTAGGTTTTATGATTATATGATTAGTAAATTCCCCTAATGAATGTATTGACTTGTTCATTGCTAATTATTTGTTGTGCCTTGCTGAAATCTGTTTTATAATGGTTTGGAATGATAAGAAATTCCCAAAATATAACTTGTAGGAAAATGCCGTAAAACAGTGCAGAAAAAAATTGTTTCTTTGACAGGCTAATCGATTGGTCCTTCCTAGCTAATCGATTACCACATGTTTCTGTTGCAGATTCTGGCTTTTAACACAGGCTAATCGAGTAGCCACCTCTGGTAATCGATTAGCCAACAACAGAAACTCAAAAATGACATTGTTTTACAATACTTTCTCTGCTCAAACCTTTTTAATGATAAGGGACTTATCTTGTAATTCCATAACAGTTTAGAAAGGCATGAAATCAAGTAATTAAGCTCTAATACAATGTCCTTGCATTCATGAGAGTCAATTACGCACGAATATGTGTTATGTTGGGTAGCATTCTAACCCTTAGAGATGGGGAAACAATAGAGACTCGACATAGATAGTTGAGAATAGTTTGCTATTATGGTATTCAAAGGCATATTAGATATATGCATAGGATAGTAATTGTATAATACAATAACAGGAATGCATTAGGTATGAATACAGTAAAGACTTAACAGTTAAAGCTATGAAACGAAGCGGGGCAAACCTGGGTAACATAAGAACCCTAGTTAAAAGGCAAATCCTGAATGTTTCTGTAAAAGCTTATAGGTTGTGTCCCTCAGCAGGCTTCGGGTTCCGCCGGATGAGATTCTCCCCACAAAGGAAATCTACACAACGATTATAATTAGAGGAGTTCCGGTGACTAGCCTCAGATAGGAATTTTCACCGGATTATAGTGTGATGGTGACCGGGTTTACTCCCCTCGGAATCCATTCCGTAAAATCAACCCAGATAATAATTGTTTGTTCAACGCTAACCTTCTAACATAATTAAGAATATGATATAAATATGTTTATGATAGAATCATGATAGTATACAGATTAGCGATCCTAGATTTTTCCCCCGATCGCTAAATGCAGAATATAATAGTAAAATCTATAATCAGATATATGTATAGACAAATGGCGATCATAGGTTCCCCGCGATTGCCTACAACCTAAGATAGGTGGAACTCACTGAGACATTCTATCTCATCCCAATCCTTTTATTTATCTTACAGATCAACAGGTTGCTTGTAGCAAGATGTAGCAGATGTGTAGCTGAATGGATCATCGTCAAAATGCTCATTCATACCAATTTCAGATTACCTATTCATGTAATCAAATATGTATCAGATATATGTATTTGACAGTTGGTAATTTATCAGATGTACGAACTGGTATTGATGTATATATTCATTCGGCCAAAATTATGTTGTAATTTTAATGTATTCAGTACTAAGTTAACGTGCATGCTAAATATTCTAGACAATTTAGTATGGGTGTTACAGACCTGTTCCCATGCCAAGCCACGGCAAGGCGGCATTTTGCAATTCGGGAGGCAAACTGGGGTTTGTTTTTTCGTTTCTTCGGCTATTGACGCTTAAAATATTCGTAATTAACGAATCCCTCATGCAAAATCGCCAAAATTTCTCGGTGGAGGTCCTTATGATGTCCCAAACATGACTGAATTTTTGGGGAACTAAATTTGTCCCGTGGATGGACGCACATTTGAAAAAATTCAATTTTGCACGCTTCGATCGAAAAATCAAAATAAATCGAAACGTTGTCAGTTTTCTGCGAAACTTTGCAAATCCTCTAGATGTATTTGTATTGAGGTGTCTGAGAAAACCAACTCAAAATTCAATTTCTAAGTCGATGTTATGGGTTGGAGAAAATTGGTGCTTATTAAGTACTATTGTAAAATGAGTGATGTGGACAAATATATCCCATTTAAGCACTTAAATCGGGGTGCTCTGTTGTGGATGGTCTAGATAGTAGTTCAATTCTGATAAAAAATAAATAAAATAAATAAATGTCAATGTTGTTTGAACCATTCCATTCTAGCATTAAACTGCTCTTCAACACAATGTTGACCAGATTTTATTATGACATGTACAAGGTCTTGTTGCTAAAGACCTTGCAACATTAACAAAAAAAATACGACCATACAATCTATGATCAAATATAAGATGTGAAACAGAAAGCACACTTTTAATTGACAAGAACTGTATGTCCACACTTTTAGAGAAAGGAAATTGGAGACACCGTGCTAATATGACATCCATTGGGACATCAAACACTTAACGTGCAAAATTATATTAAGAGTGAAATAAGATTTTCTTATAAAAGCTGTTTGCTCAATATACTTATCCCCCCCAAGTAGCAACCACGTAACAAGCCCAGGAATAAAACATTATTTAAGAATTTAGTAACATCAACAATTATGGCAACTGTACAAGGCAAGTACCCGGGTTCATCATTAACTTATCTAATGAGTTAATCCACCACTATATAGGGTACTATGATCAACAAATAAACAATAACGAATTACATAAGCATTTTCCACCAGTTCACCAAATCTACAGGGTACCACAGCCACTGATCTTAAACTCTCAGACTGCTACAACCGTTCGTCTCTGACACGAATATATCGGCTAGTTGCAAGCAGCTAACTTCATTTTCACTTGGGTCAAAAGAGTAACTCTGCATCCTAAACTGTTGCAGCTGATGTTTTCTTTGCATGCTTCTCATCTTCAACATCCTGAAAGTTCCCATGACATGATAAATATAAATTGTATTAACCAAAAATAAAGCTGCTAACAGCTAAAGTTACTATAAAATGCTGAGGAAGGCCATATATGCCGACAAAATAAAAAACTTCTCAATCAACATTACACGCTGTCCTAATAATCCTATTAAATTTTCCGCCTCTTTTGAGAAGTGGACTAGCTCCCTAGTTCTCTTTTTTCTTTTTTCTTCTTTATGATATGTTACTGCAGTTATTATTGGAGAAACCCCAAGAGTGCCACAGGAACTCACTAACAGTTACTCTTTTATTGGGTCCTTCCGCTTTATGTGGGACCCATTCTGAAAGTGTGGGACCTACATAGATTTCAGTCAATAAGTGAGTGTTCCTAGCACTCCTCAAAAACCTAATTCTACCGTTAATTAGAGATATATCCAAAATGTCCAAGAGCTGACAGCTTAGTGGTATGCTGGTATGGTTGCTGCTTAGCATTGTAACCTCAAAAGACATGGTTCAATTCCCACCTAAGATATGTATACAAAATAGAGCTTATAAAACTTAGACAATCCCCCACATTACAAATCAATTTTCTGGGTTTGAATCAAATTCAAAACCCTAACCTAAGATACTATTAGAGTATATGCTAGATCTATTATCCATCCATATTATCATCCACAAAGCAAGCCCAAAAGTTCAAGCAATTACGGGCTGTACAGCTATAAAGCATATACAACCTTAGCTTATTAGACCCAAAATATGAAGATCAATTATGATTCTACTAACTAATAACAAAATCAGTTTTCACAGCAAACTTCATATTTGCCTGCTCTCTTAACAATATTAAGGCAACTAAAGATTGTAAGACCAACGGAAAACAAGAAACCCAAACCAAAGTAGATCCAGATAAAAAGCACTTACAGAACTTTCAATCTTGTCAAAATCATCATCAAAGCTTCCCTCACCATCATCTGAAAAATATAAAATATTACACAAAAAGGTACAAAAACAATGCAAGATCATAGCATTTGCAGATCATGACTTGACAGACAAATCTTAATTATAATCATCAAAGACAGTGTCTGCCCAAAGATTTCAAAATCAAGATTTTTTTTTTTGAAGAAGAAAAATTCAAAATTAAGTTAATTCTCTAGAATCATAAAATGGTAAGTATTCATGCTTATGCAAATAAAAATCCCTACATAATGTGTGCATAATTTCAGTTACTGGTTATATAAACAAAATTCAAATAGCCATGGTAAACTACATAGTTCTCTCTCTCTCTCTCTCTCTCTCTCTCTCTCTCTCTCTCTCTCTCTGTGTGTGTGTGTGTGTGTGTGTGTATTAACAAACTTTTGTTTGAATAACATACCTGGAGCTTCATCACTGTCTTCAAGATCTCCAAGAAGAAATGTATCCAAGTCTTGCTCAGTAGAGGATGAATTAGAAGATTTACTCACAATCTTCCCTGTTACTTCGGCCTTTCCACTTCCTCCACTAACATCAGATTGCTCTACCTTAGCGTCTTCACTCTTCTTTGCTGCTTCTCTCAGCTCCTCCATGTATTGCTTCTCAAACCTGCTTGTAAAGTCATAATTATTAAATGATAAAAACTGCTGAAACACTACCCTCGTATTATATATGTAGCTCAAATTACTTGCATCCTAAATGCCAAGTACTTCATGAAAATGTTTCATCTAGGGTTATAGCCTTTAAATAATACAATCAACTTATCTTGCTCACACTTTAACCTTAAAGATTAAAATTTTTGTAATTAGATTCTTTAATATTAACATTGTTTAATTTTCTATTAAATTGTCTGAGGTGGCTATACAAATTTTCATGCTAAAATTGGTGTTAAAAGCGAGGCAAACAGTGAACAAAATTGTATCCAGACATGGTAACAGGACTTAACCAACCCTCCAAAAACATGGAGTTTAATCAACAAAATCTCATAAAATAGAAAATTTCTTAACCAGCATTAAAAAACCTAACATATTATATGACCTGTTAAAATGTATGCTACTTACGGAGCCACATGAGTGTTGACAAGTGTGAAATATATCTTCCAAAAGTGTCTTTCCTTCATAGCACGTGGGCATAGTTCATATCTCAACCTTGAAATTTCCTGTAAAGGAATAAAAATTAAAATAGGTAAACAGTTTTATAGATGCACCTTGAATTTTCAAATACAAGCATGTCTTTTTTATATTTTAATTGATGCATTATACAATCTTTTTTTAGTGAGAGAGAATGAGAATAGATAGACCATGCATGAAAATAAGAATACACCAGCATCACCAATCATTAAATTAAAGAATGAAAATAAAAATAAAAAAGAGGGCAAAGAAGTAAGAACACAAAAGACATACTAAATACATAAATTTCCTAATCATGAATCATTCATTATATGTGAAGGGGAATGCATTATAAGGCCAAAAATGCAGGTAGGGTCAGCATGCTAGGTGGTCCACCATAGATCAGGGCTCATTTACTACATTTTTATTGTTTTTAAAGTTTTTTAACTTCTAAAATACATATATTATTTCTTCTTCTCTCCCTTCACCCCGAGACACAGACACTACCCCTCTCCAATCCCTTGCCGCTCCGTTCAACTGGAATTATAAGAGCCAGCTTCTTTTGCTTTCTCTAATTAGAAAGTATTGACACCCAAACCATTTCTACTTTTTCACTTGCTATTCATGTGCCTCTCAGAGGGCAAAGATGATGTGAGGGTAAATTATAACATTAAAAAAAATGACACTATGGGATTCAGTAGATAAAAAGTGGAGATAAACAAAAAAAAATATGGAGAAAGATCCCTCAGAATGCCAAGTATCAACATCGGAGAGGGCATGGCATGAAAATCAAAATGGGTTCCTAAACTTCTATTTTTCTGTAAAGAAGGAAGCCTGCACTTTGATTGAAAACCATGAACACCCGTACTCCTCCTTCAGATTACTAAAATTTTCATCATCGGGAAATCTTCTCTACTAGAACAATCACAGCTGTTATTCTCAAATTGGAGGAAATTCTGTTTTTAGAAGAAAAAATAAATGTTGTGGTTTCAAACTCCGCTTTTTCTGCTAGTTGTTTTTAGAAGAAAAAAGATATGTTGTGGTTTTGATTACTAAAATTTTCGTCATTGGGAAATCATCTCTACTAGAACAATCACAGCTGTTATTCTCAAATTGGAGGAAATTTTGTTTTTAGAAGAAAAAAGAAATGCTGTAATTTCAAACTCCACCTTCTCTGCTAGTTGTTTTAGAAGAAAAAAGCAATGTTGTGGTTTCAAACTCCACCTTCTCTGCTAGCCGGTGGATTGTGGATCTAAAGACGGTCACACTATGGCAATATAAAGTACAAACCCTATATATCGATAACTCAACTCACAATCACAACCCACTTTTATTTCGTTTTTCTGAAACTCAGTATCCGGTCCAAGGACTGACTATTAAGGGGGACACCCAGTTTTATTTCATAAATTCTTAACAACCAAGCTTAGTCGGCTACATGGATCAAATTACGTCATAACGTTCTATCCTAAACCATATTTCTGTCCAACTCATTTATCTCTATATCTTTCTTAATAGTTTCTCTTGTAGTTTTTTTAGGCCTTCCTCTGCCTCTAGTGATCTGACTATCCTCCATCTGATCTACTCTCCTTACTACAAAATCTATAGGCCTTCCCTCTACATGCATAAACCACCTAATCCTATTTTCCACCAACTTTCTTTCTCTAATATTGTCATTTCTAATTCCATCACATCTAGTTTTACCACACATCCAACGCAACATCCTCATCTCCACTACACTTGTTTTATTCTCGTGTTGGTTCTTAAATAAAACTGTTAAGAGTCCCACGTCGGACAGGACATGGCCTGACAATGTGTTAATAAGTGGGGGCAATCCTCACCTCATAAGCCGGTTTTATGGGGTTGTGTTAGACCCAACCACGATTTCTAAGATGGTATTAGAGTCTCTCCAAGATCCATTGGGCCACCTGCTATCAGGTTTCCGCTATCAGGCCACCCACCATTTATGTCCACGAACCAAGCCCAATAGTGCTGGTCGTGAGGGGGTGTGTTAAGAGTCCCACATTGGAAGGACATGGCCTAACAATGTGTTCATAAGTGAGGGCAATCCTCACCTCATAAGCCGGTTTTGTGGGGTTGTGTTAGGTAACCACGATTTCTAAGAAAAACATTCACACAAAAAGAAAAAATCACCAACCACACTAAGGAAGGTTTTCACGCCTTCTAGGCTTTTACACATTACTAAAGTAAAAATGTGAAGTCAAATGCATTACAAAATAATCACATTATAACACAAATTCAATTCCTCTATAGTATGAAACCAATATAAAACGCATTCACATTATAAGATAATTTCATAAAAATAGAAAGAAAGAAAAAATCTCATAAAAATATGCATTTACCTTAACAGTAGTTAAAACTAGAGTAGCATGCTTCTCCTGAAACTCATTGAGATCCTTCCTAACATTAGAAGTAGCCACATCAGAACCCTCAGATTCAGATTCATCTGCATTCCAAATCACATAAAACAAATCATTTGAAAAAAATAATCAAAAAAATTACAACATAAAACCGATTTTAAATCACAAATTACCTGAATTAACAGGAAAATGTTTGAACGTGGTAGAAGTAAGTCCCTGAACAAACGATCGAAGATCATCGGTGATACCGAATCGCTCAAGATTTTCCACCGGAGGAGCTACAGTAGAACTTGTTGCGGCGGCTGCAATGGCGGAGAATTGAGGAGGAATGGAAATGTTATCGGAAAAGGACTTGATCTGATCAGCCTGACGGAGAGCGGCGGATTTGATCTCATCGGCTTTCTTGGAAGCTTCGACGGCGAGTTCTTTGGATTTCTTGGCGGTTTCGGAGACGAGATCGGCGATTCGAGAAGTGGCAGAGGAGGTTGTTAGAGATTGGGATTTTTTTGCGGCTTCTTCGGCGAATGTCTTCGCTCTTTTCCAGAAGTCTTCCATTTCGTGGTGAGTGAGAGAAAAAGAAGTGTGAGAGAGAGGTTGAAGATGAAAGGAGGAAAAAAGATTTGGAAGATTGGGACTTTTCTTTTAAGAGGATACGGCGACGTATTGTAACGGGGACGTGGGAGCTATAATATGTATGTAGGGATCATTTCAATTTCGGTCTTTATGATGAGGAAATATTATTTGTTTTCCAATTTTTCTTAGCTAGAAGAAATGGCAAAGTCGTTATAAACTGACACACATAAGTCAAGTGGTACTGGGTTCGAACTCCGGTAATGGCATTCGACCTAACAATTTTGATTTTTTTTTTTTTGAAGAAAACAATTTTGACATTTTTACCAGTTAAGTTAGGACTTTTGAATTATTTTCCACTTTTCCTAGAAAGAAAAAAAATTAAATTTAGCATTTAAAAAAATAAAAAATTAAACTTTGTCCTGGTTTTATCTCTTATTTCTTAAAGTTAACCCGAATGCAAAATGTTGTTGCCCTAGATTTAACCTAACTTCAATGATTAATTTTACTGTATTACCCCTATTTAATTAACCCTATTTAATTTAATCAAAATGTTTTTTTCAAATACTTCTGAAATCTCTTATCTCTTATTCCTTAAAGTTAATCCGAACGCAAAATGTTGCCCTAGATTTAACCTAACTTCAATGATTAATTTTACTGTATTACCCCTATTTAATTTAATCAAAATGTTATTTTCAAATACTTCTGAAATCTCTTACCTCTGAAATAAGAGATTGCTCCTATTTTGTTAATAGATCGCTCCTATTAATCCAATCCTTACTTAACAAATCATCATATTTTCCTACCTCATATGATACAATACAATAATTATGTTAATGGATCTCTTTCTTACACTCATTTAACGTCTCAACACTTTAGCTATTGGGTAACAATTTTATGAGATAGATAGTTTATTTAATATGTGTTGATTTATAAATAATTTATGTGAATACTAAACAGTACGTCAGACCTGTGCGATCCACAGGTCAAAAGTCTAGTATTACTTAAAGTTAACCCAAATTTCTCTGCTTAATTTTACTATAATAACCTTATTTAATTTAAACAAAATGTTAATTGTTATGGAAATCAAAATAAACAAATCGTTCCATCAAAATAAACAAATACTCCTAATTTTTCTGCAAAATAAACACATCCTCCTATTATTTCCTTTTACTAAAAAACAAAACAAACCTTTTTTTTAATAAAAACAAAAGAAAGTCGTCCCATATTTTTTTATGAAACCTAAACAGAACTAATTGCCCTATATTTTATGAATAACAAAACAAACCTATTTTTTATTAAAAACAAAAGAAAATCGACCCCTATTTTTTATGAAACCTAAACTAAACTAATTACCCTATTTTTTATGAGAAACAAAATAAACCTATTTTTTATTAAAAACAAAAGAAAGTCTTCCCCTATTTTTTTCTGAAACCTAAACTAAACTAATTACCCTATTTTTTATTTTTATGAAAAACAAAACAAACCTATTTTTTATTAAAAACAAAAGAAAATTGACCCCTATTTTTTATGAAACCTAAACTAAACTAATTACCCTATTTTTTTTATGGAAAGATTCGAAACAGTTTTCAAGAACCCTAATTTTGAACAGAAAATCTGAGGAAGGAGATGATTTCGAAGAGATAGAAGGAGAGGAGGAGGAAGACCAGATCTGAGGAACCCTAATTTTGGGTTTATAAAGTTCTTATGTTCCTTATATACGTGCCACGTTGGATGCCAATCTAGATGCGCCACATAATCACTTCCTAATGGTACAGTTAGTGTTTTAACGGAAAGACGTTTTTGACATTAGTTAGTAGAGTTAAATGACCAATTTGATGATTTTAGGACTTGTGGGACCAAAACGAAAACTGAGAATTAGTTAAGGGATCATTGGATTAATTTAACCTTTTTAAAAAGCATATGTTGGGGTTAGTAGAAGATGATGGCCAACCTGTACAGCTACATATATGTTAATAGGAGAATTGAGTTGAAAGTTTTCACTTGTTCAAAGCAAATTGTCAAAACAAGGTTTTTTTGAAGGAATAAATTATCAAATTTTTATTGAATAAATGGTCACTTCGGTCCCTGACTCGGCACCTCGTTGTTACAAAGGTTTTTGACTTAGGATTAATTACAAAGTAGTCCTTGAATGTGCACTTCCGTTTTTAAGCCCCAGCGTTAAAAACTTCTGTTAACTGACGAGGTGGTGTGTATTAGGTGTCACATGGACTAAAGTGAAAGTAGAAAATGACCACTTTGGTCCCTGAATAAAAAATCAATATCCTGAAATTGAATCTCAAATCCCTAAATTCCGAATTTAATTCCCAAATCCTTAAATGCTTAAATCTCATCTAATTCCCTCTTCGTTAAAAATCAATTTTTTTTATGTTGTTAATAAGTGGAGATTTGTGGTAAGAAAGGAACATAGTAAATGATCTAAATCTTTTGTGCTGCCAATCAAATGATTTAGTTTATATGGTGTGAACTATTATAATTAATAGTATGTATGTCAAATGCCTCCAAACTCTGGTTTAACTAAACATAATCGAAAATAGCTTAAACCGTAACTTACTTTCTACTAAAAACACATTTATCAAACATGCATGTAGAAACATACTAATCAGGTTCAGTGCACTTATACTATAGAATGAGGGAAAAATTAAACTTTTTGGAATTTATGAGTAAAATATGGTGATTTCTTATAAACATTAAAATTCAATACAGTCTAAGATTACCAACAACAATAAAAAAAAAATTGATTTTGAACAAAAGAGAGAATTAGATGAGATTTGGAGATTTGGAAATTAAATAGGATTTAAGGATTTGAGATTCAAATTGGGGATATTGATTTTTGGATCAAGGACTAAAGTGATCATTTTCTACTTTTTACTTTAATCCATGTGATACCTCATGCGCGCCACCTTATCAGTTAACATAAGTTTTTAACGTTAGGGATTAAATGGATAACGGAAGTGCATGTTCAGGAACCACTTTGTATTTAATTCTGAGTCAGGGATCTTTGTGACAATGAGGTGCAGAGTCAAAGATGAAAGTGACTATTTACTCAATTTTTATTTGTTAAAAAAGGAGATCGAGACTGATAGTATAAGCTAACTTCAAGAAGTGAACACAATTTCTTACTTAGGTTCTTAAATCTCATGATTTTATCTTTGAGTTATTCTTATGAGGTTTTTAACGAGATATATATGTTGTCAATTTATTTATTTCTTAGATTTTGGCCTAGTCTTTCAAGTTTCTTAATTCTTCTTTTTATTCCAATTTATTTATTATAGGATAGGATGCGACGGATGAGATAGCGTTTGAGTTTGTATGATTAGAGTACAGCTGATAAGCATTAGTCTTCTCTCACAAGTTTCAAATATCATTTTGACTAGTTAATAACATTCTTTTAAACATTACTTCAAATGGCATTTGAGTTCATAGAGTAGATGTTACTTTTTTTTTCAGGGGGAGAGTAGATTTTACTCTTGTGAGTGATCTTAATGAAAATGACTTAAATATCAATTAACGATAAAATATATATTTGGGTAGTTGTATATTTTTCAGTTTATTGAAGAGAAATGTCAATGAGTGTTCCGTGACATTCTTTAAGGGTTTAAAATGATAACTTTTTTACAAAAACTTGTGTATTTAATGTGTTGAAATTGAATCATTTGACTTTTTTTAAAAATCACTTTTTAATTTAGAATGCCTAAAAAGTATCCCGAAACATTCGTTAACAAAATCCTTTATTTAAGGCGGATGTTACGGTGGGAGAGCTTATCATGTCTCTCACCGTGCATGATTAATATTTATCATTGGATCAAAGAGTTTTATGGATACTAACGTGAACTCACAACACTTTATTTTTTTCTCAATTATTAATTCTACGTACTATTTTTTCTATCTCACGTACAGTATGTGATATGGACATAATGAAACAAGTTAATTTTGTCGCCGCAAATTTAACTTAGTTTGTAGAAACACTGTATAATAAATGTAGAGAACGGTATTCGAATTTCGAACACTTTATTTATTTTCTTTAAAAAAAAGAATTTATAACCACTAAATTACTTGATAAAAAAAATGAACCAAATTAATTTTGTCACTAAAACATGAATCGAGAATATAGTCCTGAATTTGATTAGACAATTAATTTGTTAAATTTAATTTGTGAATCAAATAACTTGAAACCCACAATAAAAAAAATTTAGGAGGTGTATTGGATTAGGATTTTAAAGGACAATTTTTGTTTAAAAAAGTCTTGAAGATTTTAAAAGACTTTGCAAGATTTTAATGACTTTGATGAGATTTGAAAAAAAATGATCATAGCACACTCTCTTTCTCAAAATCTCCATGCAGACTCTTTTAGGAAGAGAAGGGATGAGAGAGAGAAGGGAGATAGATAGTAAAATCTTAAAAGAAAAAATAATCTTAAGAAATCTCATGTTTTCATGAAAGACTTTTTCATGCTAAAATTTCACTAGAAAATCCCACAAAATCCATCAAAATCCGATTTATTAAACAATCCTTCAAAATTTGAATGATTTTGAATACCACAAGACTTTTTTTAAGT
>Ga0315914_1005994_pt1 | contig 17451 bp, 14 predicted proteins | sample MpolenodulesMG_FD_203920 | JGI IMG/M metagenome (GOLD analysis project Ga0315914, IMG submission 203920) | Medicago polymorpha root nodule microbial communities from Los Angeles, California, United States - elongated nodules | ecosystem: Host-associated > Plants > Roots > Nodule | place: USA...
CCCTTGCATTCATATTTTCTTTTTATTTTATCTCGTTTATTTTTCTCATTCATTTTATTTTTACTGCATTTTATGTTATTTATTTGATTTTGCATTTCATGTTTATTAGCATTTTTTTTAATTATTGCCATTTATTTTATTAGCATTTAGAATGTATTTAGGTCAAATGTAACTATAAATGAGAAGAAGCATGCATGTGTCCTTTTTTTTTTTTTTATTTTGCTTTTACGTATAAAAAAAAAATACAAAGAAATTAGTTTAGATTAAGGAGTTCTTGTGGTGATCCAACGTCACTACGGAAATTCCTCGCTTTTATTTTATTGTCACGTTAGTTTTATTTTTAGGTTTTAATTATTAATAAAAAAACAAAAACATTCAAATAATCAAAAACTCACAAAAATTATTTTCTTAATAAACCTTGATTTTCATTCAAGTGATTTCCCTTTTACCTTTTTCTTAATAAATTTTCAATCCATTTTAACAATATTTTGAGTCATTTTTCTTTTAATATAAAAAACAAAAACACATTCTATTTTGCCATTTGGCTCTTTTTACCCTTTAAAACTTTTTTTCTTTTCAAAATTAATAAAAAACACAAAAACAAAGCAATCGGTATTTTTACCCCGAGCTACGAGGTTTTTGATCCTTCACGGGTATGCAGGCAAAGGACCTTGTCCTTCCAAATCAAAAAATGTAAAAAACAATTTTCCTTTTCTTCTTTATTCACCATTTAAATTCCATTTCTTTAAGCAAGTAAGTTATAGCCAAAAAGTAAATAAAATCAAGAGGTTCCCGTAGGATACTACAGACATTTAGGGTGCTAACACCTTCCCTAAACGTAACTAACCCCCGAACCCTAAATCTTTAAAAATGTGGTTTATTTTGAACTTTTTCCACTTTCCCTTAAAACAATAAAAGTTCAGTGGTGAATAACAAATTAGTGAGTCAAAGCTAACCTAATAGCTTGATCTCCGAAAATCACCGCGACAACACATAATCCAAAAACCACAAAATTGCTCATAAGCTCTAGATGGTGAAAATAACCTTCCCTCTTACCTCTTAATCTGATTAAGCTAGCCTTCTATGCTTCAATCTACCCCTTCTTAGACTTCAAAGCACGCCCAACACCGGTGACGGGGTTAACTCTCAAAAACATATGATCTCCAACTTGACACTTAATATCCTTCCTCCGCTTATCGTGATAACTCTTCTGCCTACTATGCGATGCTTTCATTTTCTCTTGAATCATCCTAACATTTTATGTAGTTTGCTGAACAACTTCTGGTCCAACCATAACACTTTCGCCCAACTCATACCAACACAACGGTGTCCTACATCTCCTTCCATACAATGCTTAAAAATGAGCCATCCCAATACTCGAATTAAAACTGTTGTTGTAAGTAAATTTAATCAACGATAAACATTCACTCCAACTCACACCTTGTTCCAAAACACAAGCCCTCAGAACTCAACCTCAACTTCATTCCCAAAGCTACTTACAAACTCTCCCAAAACTTTGATGTAAAATTCAGATCTCTATCTGACATAACGCTAGACAGAATACCATGCAATTTGACAATCTTTTCGATGGACATCTCCGCTAACTTTGTAAAATACATACTAGTCTTGATAGGAATAAAATGTGTTGATTTTGTTAACTGATCCATAATAACCTAAATCGAATCACATCCTTTCATAATCTTAGGCAAACCTCCTACAAAATTCATCGAGATACTATCCCACTTCCACTCGGGCACAAATATCGGTTGCATCATTCCAGATGTCTTCTGATGCTCAATCTTAGAAACCAAACAAGAAAACATAAACTCTGCTACGTCCATATTCATTACTGGCCACCAAAACAACATAATATCTTCATGCATCTTCGTCTCTCTAGGATGAAGACTCAAACTACTCTTGTGACCTTCCTCTAAAATCCTTATGTTAAAATCAGGTACATCTGACACACAAACTCGATCACGAAACTTCATAACTAAAGTCCACACTAAAGTTCTTATCCACACTAAAGTCCTTCTCTTTGCCTTGACTAATCAACACCAAATGACCCACTAATTCCAAATCCACTTTCTGACCTTCTTCGGTTTCCTCCAAAATGTTACTTGTCAACTTCAACATTCCCAACTTCACACCACTTGGTGTTAACCCACTCACCAAACTTAAGTTTATGAATCGCTCAATCAACTCCAATTCCTTTACCATAAGTGCCGACATATGCAACGAATTCCTACTCAACGCATCTGCTACCACATTTTCCTTACTCAAATGATAATTCAACTCAAAATCTTAATCCTTAAAAAATTCCAATTATCTCCTCTACCTCATGTAACACCCTAAACCCCGAATGCAATAAATCATTCAAATAAATCAAGTATTCAGAAGAGTTTAGATGTAACACCCTGAACGTTTTAATTCAAATCTAGTTGATAGTAATGAACTAGGTTGTATTATTCAAGCTTGTAGGCAGTTGTTTGGTTGTAATTTTCAGAACTCTCATGTCAGGTTCAATAGGAGGCAAGCCATTGGGATCACTCATGAATTAGCTAGGGTAGCCCCATCTCATGCTAGCTCCCACGTTTATGATGATGTATCGTCATGTATTCGAGATTTGATAGCTAATGAAAAGTAATGAATTTCTTCCCTAAAAAAAACATTTTAAAACGTAGAAAACCAATTTTATAGTTTATATATAAAAATCACAAGGACAAAACTTATCTAAAAAAAAAAAAAAAAGAAGAGCAAAATTATACTTTTAATCCTTTAACTTAATTTCAAGTAACAATTTGGTTTTTTATCTTTTGTTTTTTTTTTCTTTTTAATTTTGTTCTTTTAATCCATTTGCATATAAATTTTCAATCTTCAAATCTAATATTCATATGCAAACATAAATGAAAGATCATAGATTTGAAGATGTTTTTTTTTGACAAATCATAGATTTGAAGATTGAGAGGCCATGAAAAAATAAAAACATGAATTTGAAACTTGAAAATCCATATGCAAATAATTCAAAAGGACAAGATCGAAATGAAAAAAAAGATAAATGATGAAACTATTACTTAAAATTAAAGGACTGCAAATGTAATTTTGTTGTAACAAAGATATTTTTACAAGAACCGTTGGTGGTGGACCACGTCGTAAACTACAATGTCAAAAGGAGTATATTCTATAGACATGTACCCTACATTCATATAATTTCTGGAACAGCCTGTTATGGAATCACAATCTTAACATTATCATTACAACACAATGCAAAAATGTAACGTTAACAACATAGCCAGTAGCCGGCAAAAAAAGAAAGACATTATAGTATTGTAGTAAAGTTGTATTGTGTACCTGTCTCTTTTAATAAAAACAATAAAAAGGTTTTATTTTTTTGTCTTCTCGCACATAGAAATGGACCCCTCACACAGCTTTGTTTTTATTCTTCCTTTTCTTGTTTCATCAAGCTAACCAAAGCTGCTGGTTTATTCTTCTTCGCTGTCTCATTCTACTGATATTCTCAATTGATATTTTTTTCATAGATTCCATCTATAGAAAGTATTTCTATTGAGATAGCGTCAGACACTAAATATGAACATATCTCTCGGTTTAAATTTAAACTTAAGTTTGTTAAGAAACACAAAATGAAAGAAATATGATATGGACATACGTTTATAACTGGACGAGTCATCTTCTTACAAGCTGCTTTCGTGAGGTTGAGTTAGACTCAACTCAAATTATAAAATGGTATAATATTTTTTTGGTCATTTTATTCCCACTCTCTTTATAAAAAATTAATATGATACAAGACAAACGGCAAACAAAATGTCAAGCATTTTTTAGATGAGAAAGGTTACGTGCCAAGGACGAATTTTGAACTAGAGAAATATTGCTTTCCTCAATCTTTGCTTACATAAAGCGATTTCATTCTGGATATTATAAGCATCCAACTGTCATTTATATTTTCGTCTACTTGTCACTCAATAAACAAATCTCATATTGGTCATTATAGGTAGGAGTATAATATCAGTTGAGATATTCGTGAATTATTTAAACTTTGTTTTATTAAATACTTGATCAAACTTATTTGTGTAATGGAAAAATAAATAAATTCAAGTAGGAGATTATGCTCGATAAATTAAGAGTCAAACATAAGATTTACAAACTCAATATTATTGGTGTAATTGTTTTATTATTGTTACTATTCATGCTTTAAGCATTTTTTATTAAAAAACATTGATCTTGCCCTAACAATGCTAGATACCTTCAATCAGGTTTGAATCCGAGATATCACAGTTGTGCGTGAGTTTTAGTTGATGTTTGACATATCATCTATAGATAAAAAAAATATTAATCTTGAGAGGTCTTAATATTGTAAATATTTACAAATGTTATCTAATAAGAACTTTCAAGTTGGTAAAATATGCATCAATTAGTCTTCATGAAAAAAGTTTCATGTTTACGTATATATCTCTATTCTGGATTTCGTCGTTTTTTTAAGAACACAAATATAAAAAAAAGATAGACAGTGAGTGACTTTTGGGTTGGTTGCAAACTTGGGAAAAAAAGAAGAAACTTTAGGACACATGGAGTCATACTTGAATAGATAAAATGGATTATATTTTTTAAAAAGAAAAGATAAAAATGTTTATTTATGAATTAATAGAAAATTACTATTAAACCCACAAAATTATTAATATGTTATATTTTTTAAATGGAATAATGGTGGTGAAAAAATTTCGTATTATAGGAGAACTCTCTCTCTCAAAACATAACATTTTCATTTAAAACCTTAATTTTAATATTTATTTCATAATAAGGAGAAATAACTATTTTTAAAGTTAACAAAATCTTGTACAATTAATTAGAGGTAACCGTTTTTAACGTATGTCGTATGGTGCTAATACATTTTCTACACACAATCGACCTCCGAACCTAAGATCTTGTTTCAAAGACCTTTTTTTTGTTTTTAAAGGATTTTTTTTTTAAAGTTTTTTCAATTTTATTAAACATTGGTGGCGACTTTATTTTATTCGAGCAACCCTCAACCTTTAGGCCTCGACAACTTCAATTGTCCTTAACCCATTAGGTGGGGGCCAACCCACAATTGACCCAACTTATAATAACATCTTGTAAATGTGTTGAACAAATTAAAATTGATGCACTTAAATGGATTTAGCTCCTCTAAACTTTGAACTTGGTAAAGTAAGAAAATTAAAGATTGGAGTAAATCTTCAAATTAATCTTTGACATTGTAGGTCCCTTTCAAATAGATTCCTGACTTTATGAATATTTTACACACCTCGTTTAAATTTTAGTCATCTTAGTCCATAAAAGAATATGCTAAAGATTAAATTGATAGTAAGTGAATAAACTTAAGGATCAAATTGACTGTAAGTTGTTAAAATATGGATACTAAATTGATAGTAAATGGTTAAATATAAAGACCTATTTGAAAGGTTAATAGAATCAGGGACCTTTGTGAAATATTAAAAAATCAAGGACATATTTAGATAAGAATGTTATTTTGTTGGTGTCATTCAAAAAGATAAGACCTATTCTTATCTATTTTGTTAGTTTAATATCTATTTTCAAGAGTAAATTTTATTATCTGGACACTAAATTTTTCTATAAGAATGTTATTTTTGTCATTCAAAAAGATAAGATTTATATTATATTTGTTATATTGTTGATATCATTGAAAAAGATAAGTATAGTTTGTTACTATATGAAAACGCAAAATATCTATTATACATGGCTATAATTTTGACCAAAATCAAAATACATTTAATCAAAATTTCATAAAAATATTATTCGTAATTTATACGCATCAACACAATAAAAATAGCAGAGAGACAAACACTCTGTGCCCATATGAACGCTAGTAATATTAATAAGGCTTAATTGCACTTTTGGTCATCGCATTTTGTCCAACTCACGAAATTGGTCATGCCTTTTTCAAATCAAACAAAGTTGTCCCTATACTATCATGTTTTTTGCATTTTTAGTCCTAACCCCCATTTTCCCCTCTAAAAACACACATATGGCAGATGAACACCTATGTGGCAGTGCCAATATGAAAAATATCATTTACATGTCATTAAAACAGTAATTTTTAATTTAAAAATACAATTTAAACATTTCATAAATTAAAATAAAAAAGGAAATTTAATTGAAATAAAGCTATAAACCCTAATTCCCAAATTGGTTTCCAATCCGTTCAAAAATTATCTTCCTCTTCTTCTTTCCAAATCAAAAACGTCACAGTCATATACTGTATCCAGTAACAGTTGTGTACCACGAAGAAGAGATGTTTGTTGCTTATGTGATCTTGATTCACCTCTCACTACTGCATGGACAACTGAGAATCCTGGGCGTCGGTTTAATGGTTGTGGGTTATACAAGGTAACTAAAACCCAGTTTTTGTCAAATGAAGGTAACTCCCCGGCAGCGGCGCCAAAAACTTGATGAGTAGAACCGCAAGTGCACGATTCTACCGTAGTAGTAAAAAGAGAGTATCGTTCCAACATGGAGTTGTTCAATTCAATTAAATTTTGTTGGTGATTAGAGAAGTGTTTAGTTGTAAAGTTTGGATTTTTAACGGTAGAAAATAATGATAAAAAAAGCGCCTTGGGATCATTGGTTCATCTTGATGACAAACCCTTCACAAACAAACCCTAAACCTAAATTTTATATTGGACCTACTTTCTAAAGACAAGTTTCTCTTAATCGTATCAAAGTTTCTCTTGAAATCATTGAGTGTGTTCCTCTAGCTACCACGCCTATTCTCATGGTTGATTGCTATTAGAATCCTTGAAGAACGAAACTTTATTTGTCTCAAGGTTTGCTAGACTATTCTCATGTTTCCCAATCCTTGTCTAATTTCACTTGTTCCAATATCAAAACTCCTCTGTCGCTTTATGAATTGATATTTGTGATGATGAATTAAAAATTACTAACCCTCCGCTTTTGCTTTATGAGTTTGATAATTGTTAATTCATTATATAAACGGTGAAATTAGATTAGAAAGTAGATTTATATAAAATCAGGGTTTGAGGATTGGTTTGATTAGGATTAGGTCCTTAGACTCATCCAACAATACCAAGACAAGAAGAGTCTACTCACTCATGTTCATCGTAGACATAGAAGAGAAGAAGAAGAACATAAATAAAAGAACAAAAAAATAAAAGAAAGAACTTGTATTAAGAAAGACAATTGTCACTATTGAATTCCAAGAATGAAAGATGAATTGTTGTGATAGCTAGCTACTTTAATTATAGTTTATAATGACTTAAGCCCTAAGAAATACGTCACTAGAATGTTCCACAAGAAACCACAGGCTTTTAGGTCAGAAATAAACAAATTGGTAGCTTGTCCATGAAGCAGAAGCAACAAAAGAGTATCCTGAAGGTTGGCACGGCCGTGTGGCTGATGGCACGGGCCGTGCCAAGTCTCTAACTTGGGGCAAACATATTTTTGTCCTCAATTTTCCTATTTTAAGCACGAATCAGCTCCAAATCCTCTTTCTTTTGCTCCAAGACTCAATCTTTAGAATATTTGTTCCTGAAATTAAATAACTTGCAATTGAAGTAAAATAGTTCTAAAAAGGAAACAATATTAAATAAAACGAAATCAAATATAAATAAAACGGACTCAAATATTATATTAAAAACACTAATTATTGACTCATCAATAGCACACAAGGATCTCTTGGCTCATCATTGGACTTGTTCCTTAGATTTTTGGGCCTTCTTGGTCCCCTTCTCATAACTGGTGGATTGATGTACTCAATATTTGTGACTTGCCAAAGTCTTGGTCCATTTGATGGTAACACAATGTGGGAGTAAGTAGTCAGATATTGTGATTTCCTACAACAAGAAATGGATTACTTGTTAAAACATTACAAGTGAGATCTAATTAATCGAGGCATAAAGACATATGTGATAAATAATGGCCAAAACAAATAAATATTATAGACAAATACATACCTATAGTAAGATGCACATTATTTACAAAAGCCAATCCATTGTGCCTAATGCAGACAATAGCATGTGCACAAGGTATACTAGCCAGGTCCCACTTACGACAAGCACAAGTCTTTTCTTCCAGATTCACAATATATGTATCAATCTCATTAGATACACTAAACTTATTCATTTCCACATCACCATGCGAAGTAGCCTTCCATCCCCCTGTTGCTCTTTTGTTTTTCTTAATGATTACCTTTCCAACATCTGCCTTTGCTTCATAATCGTCAATGTTATATAATACTTTACACCCTCAAGTAAAGTGATCATTAGTTGACCTGCAAATCACTTTGAGTGTTAGTGCTAAATGTTGATCAAGTCCATTGTGCAGGTCGAACCCTAGCCATTTCATTGTAAGCCTCTTCATATATATCCTTCATTTTCTGCATTGCATGGTTCCAATCTGGTACAATAGTAGCTCTAGTAGTTTTCCACAACAATTCTTTCATATGTGCTTATGGGAATCTCTTCTTCCAATTCCTATAAAGATACTTAACATACAACTTGTCTTCCACATTCTCACCTAGTTTTTTAATTACATCCACAAGTCCCTGAACTATCATATATACAATTACATACAAGCAGAAATAACATTTACAAATATAAGCAATTACATATACTTTTTTTTTAGCAAAAAGAAGGAATGATGCAGAGAGCATCATTTAAAATTCATTAAAACCTGATCACCTTTTACTAGTCAATTACATATACATATAGACAATTACATACCTTTTACTAGTCAGATATAAATGCATATTGTATAGGCATAATTTGTTTAAGGTCTTCCAACAATAGATAAAAAAAAAACTTACAAGAATCTCTGGTTTCAGATTCAACCAGAACATATGCAATAGGTATCATCTGGTTGTTCTCATCCTTGACTACAACTGCTATAAGCTGACCACCATAATCACCTTTCAAGAAAAAAGCATCCAACCCGATTAATGGTCTACGTGCGTAAGTAAATGTAGCCTTACAAGCTTTTAGGAAAATATAAATCCTCTCAAAAATAGATCAAATTTCTAATGTCTCACATTTGATTATTACTGTGCTATTATGATTTTTCCTTCTAAGCTCTTTAACATAACTATTTAAGTATGCATATTGTTCATTACCAGGACCTTCTAGCAACTCTGTTGCTCTCTTCTTGTCCCTATATGCTTGAGAATTGTTGAGTTTAACATTCCACCTTTCTAATGCCTCATAAGCCAATCCACTTGGTTTGATATGAGGAGTGTGCCTAATTAATGGAATAAACTTCTTAGCTAGCCATTCAAATTTTGCTTGTTTATTCCCAGAAGACCTAACACATTCATGATCCTTATTCAAACTTATAACTTGTCAATACTGACTTCCACCCTATTTAGCAACTAACATATGAAATGGGCAAGTAGCTAGAGATTTTACAACCACCCTAAATGCATAATTTTTCTTGAACCATAAATTTGTTCTTGTTTCCATAGCATGATCCTTGACAACATCCTTGACAAGGTCCTTTGAAGCAATCTGCATCCCCACCTCAAACCTAACAAGATCACCACTTTAAGGAACTTTGAAAGTAGGGAATTTCCTTTTGTGAACCACTTTGTAACACCCTAAACTCTCAAAACGATAAATTACGCTAATGATACGACATATCAAGAATCTAGATGTTACATCTTGAACTAAATCACCAAGCATGCATAAATAACAAATTTCTCAAAACATCGCAACAGAATAAAACATCATAACATCAACACATAAATAAAATATTTCAACAGTCATCCAAATATAATATAATTCACCAAGTAGCCATGTCATCATACAACTCATATCATCATCAATATATAGTCTCAAATCTCGAACAGACAAAGTAAAGATAAACAACGAAGACCAACCCCTAATCATAGCCCTAAAGTCTAAGACACCAAAATGCAATAGACGAGGTAGTATCCAAGCTATCCTCAAGCAACTTACCAAAGCAAAACAAACTATTCCTGCACACCATCTACCCATCCATACGGATAAGGAAGGCGGTCAACCAAATGACCACTGGGGGTTAGTTCATAATTCACAATTAAACATAAGCATTCAAGGAGTTCATGAATAAAACATATACATACCCATCCCTCCTAGAATACTAACATCACATGAGTAGTATCCCCCATTCCATATACATCATGCTATCACAGTTCTATCATAGAATAGCAAGCATATTTAATCTCTAATCAAGTTATCAACATAATTTCATCACTTAACAACATCAATCATATAAATCGCATAATCTTTTGCCTAATCAAGTCTACAAATACAATTCATCATTTCAAAATGTAGGCAAAGAAATTATCATTATCAAAGGAATCACCAAATCATATATATCTATCTATATATATATATATATATATATATATATATGCAATTCTCACCTCATTGCTATTACCAAAATAATTATCATCAAATAGATTCACCAAGGGAATAAGCACAAGCAAGTAAGACACACAATTAGAGCCTGGTTCAAATACTCAAACCATCAACAAATCCACCAAAGCATATATACACCAAATACTAATGTATGCAATGTTCTAGACACTTCTAGATGCATGTGGTACCAAAGGATTCTGGAGAAAATTTTACCGTTTTGAATCCACACCCACGTAAAAGTACACCTTCTTTTACGCATTTCACCAATGTAAGAGTACACCTCCTCTTACGTATTTCACCTATGTAAAATTACACCTCCTTTTACATTTCACATATGACTCTGATGCATGAACTTCAAGAAAAGACTCGACAATGTACAATCACCAAACTATATTATACAATTTTCACCATCATATAATATATTCACCAAAAGAATCATCATCATAATCATCATCAACATCTATCACCTAACAATCATCATGTTATAATTCCTCAACATAAACAATGACATAAAACATCGTCATTAAATTAAACACCATTAACATCATCATTAAAAGTCAACACTTTCAAGGAAAGTCAACACCATGAAATTCAACACATCAAACATCAACACACCCTCATTTAATCCTACTTTAATCATATAAACATGATTACAAAGTCATTTACAAGTTATCCCATCATTAGAACACATTTCGACAAAGTTCGTCTATAATTCACAACTTTCAACCTTTTCTAAACAATTCAACCAAAACAAGGTAAACATGTTCAAATGCCTCAAAAAAAGCATATGGTCTACTCTTGTATCGTTTGTGATGCAAGTTTAGAACCTTTTGTGAGCCTTTCTTGTATCGTCTGTGATACTTGTTTAGGATTGTGTGTGTGAGTTTGATACTCTTGTGTACTGCACCGAAGTTGTGAAACAAGGTGTTAGTTGTTTGAAGGTAACTTCATACTTGAGTTTGAGTTTAGGTCTGATAGGTCACAGGGGCTGTGACTGACCATTAGGATAATGAGACGGGATCTCAGATCTAGGAGTTCATAGGTTGAAATCAATACGGGTAGGTCTTAGGTCTTTAGTGTAAACGAGGAGTTTGCTGAGAGCTATAGAATAAGGACTACACTAGTGGATTTCCTTCCTGGCTTGGTAGCCCACAGAGTAGGTGTGTTTGTCACCAAACTGGGTCAACAAACTCACTGTGTTATTTACTTTCTTGTCGTTTATTTTTCTTGTTTTTTATTTCTGTTTGTCACGTGATGTTGGAACATTGAAATGAACATTGCAAACGTTAAAACATCGTACATAACATATTAAAACAGGTGTGCTAGAATTTCAGAAGCTTCTAAATATGTTGTCACTCATCTTCATGTATTCTGCTTTAGGTATCGTAGTGACAAGTGATTCTCTAATCTTGTGATGTTTCTTGTAAAGTTTCTTCTGTTCAGGAGTGTGTTTCTTTTAATCAATAGCAACTCCTTCTTCATCAAGGACCAAGTCACCAACACCATCTTCCAGAATGTCCCACAGTTCTTTATCTAAACCCATGACATAACTGTAGAAGTTTGTTTTCCACTAAGAAAATTCTTCAGGATCTCCATTAAACTTTGGAACTTTACCAGACTCAGCTTTCTTGTCACCATAATCATATGGTACAACATTGTTGTTTCTACTAGTAGAGGTGTCTTCACCAGACATGTTTTTCTCAGATCTTTTTATGTTACACTATTAAGTGTTAAGACAACAGGCCAAGGCTCTAGATACCAATTGAAGGTGAGAAAAACACAAGAAGGGGGTTGAATTGTGTTAGCTTTTTCTTCATTTTCTCCAACTGAAGTCACTGATCAGAAGCAGATAGAGTTCAACTTCTGAAGTGATAATCAGAATCTAAATGCAGCAGATAAAAACAGAGAGAGAGAGAGAGAGAGAGAGAGAAGAAAGACACCAAGCAATTATACAGGTTCCTTCCACAAACCGGAAGTAGTCCTGTCCCCCTTGCACTTCCAAGGAGAGTTCACTAAAAATGTAATATCTGATTACAACTGCTCACTGCTACAACTAGCAAGAGACTTCAAATTACTCAAGCACAACTGCAAGAGATTTCCTATGCTCCTGAATTAAATCAAGAGACTTCCTATGCTTAAGCACACAAGCAAGAGACTTCTATTCAAACAGAATTACAAAGAAATTTGTTTGAGGTTGAACACTTGATATACAATTAGTGGTGTTCACAATGCAAATTAGATACAGACTCTTAAGACTCTAGAATTTCTAAGATATGAACTTTGATAAGAAATTCTAAGTGAACTTTTGATGGAGAACAATGTCAGTAGAGTTTTAGCACTTGTAAATTGTTGTATGAGTCTTGCCATTCTCTAAGTCTTCACTCCTTTATATAGAGGTGTAAAAGAGATGTTGTGAATTGCCAGCACATCAAAAAGAGTCGTTTGAAGCTTGATCAAATCACCAATGATCTTTTGTCTGATTTGGTTATTGTCCTAAGAAGGATCAATTTCAAATCCATTCCAAGTCTAGAGGAACACTGGTGCAGGCATAAATGTTGTTCTTGTCCTATTTCAAAAATTGTTATGTTTCGGGAAAACTAGAATTACAAACTCAAATATAGAAAACTTTATAAAAGTCCCGGAATCATAGGCAATTATTCTAATACTCCTTATTTTTGTTGTTAAAACCTACTAAAAATAACTGAAAAACGTACTTAGAATAACGTTAGATGACCTGTCATCATTCATCAATGTCGTTTATATTTTATTTATTTTCATATGACATTAATAATTTATCACATTTCCTTAAAAAAAAAAATTACATCTGTTACATTACTCTCTTTATCTCAATCTGTCTCAAAATATATACACCTCTAAAGACACAATAGATATAATAAAAATGATAAGATTCATATCAATTTCATCCGAAAAAAAAATAAATATTAAAATAGATGTCGAAAAGAGTGTTGACATTCATCTACTCCTAATATTAGTCACCATGTGCACTTCCCACAAAGTACAAACACTAATTCAAAGGTTCGTTGTTATCACAACCTGCGGGTCCTTTTAATGGTGGCAAAAGACAAATTAAATATGGACATATTCCATTGTACATTATCGATCACGTGAACTCCAATGGCAATATTCTCTTCTCTCGAAATATATACCCAAAAAATATATAACTCTAACTCTTTAATCCATCCCTAACAAACAAAACAAACTCTTGAATCCATATTTCCAGAACACAAACTTGGTAGATGGAGATGGAGAAACTAGTAGAAGTATGCGAACCTGCAGAGGTTCGCATCGAATTCACGCTTAATAGCAAATGTCGAACTACAATACAACTCAAGTCACTAAACCCAACCAACTCAATAGCTTTCAAAATCCAAACTTCATCACCCCATAAATTCCTAGTTAACCCCCCCACTGGACTCATTCCACCGCTCTCCATTTCCACTTTTCAAGTCATCCTCAAACCTCAATCTCATCTCCCTCCTTCCTATCCTCGCTCTCCCAAAGACCGTTTTCTCATCAAAACCGCGGAGTTCACAGCCAACTCTTCTGATAATGATTCAATTAACGCGTGGTTTGCTTCGTGTCCTTATGGATTCTCTACTTACGATATCAAACTCAAAGTGGTGTTTGTTGGTTCGTTTCTTCTATGTGATGCTGTTTCTCGCGGTGATTTGGAATGTGTTAGGAGTTTGATTAAACGGCAACGTTCTGTGGTTTTGGATTTGTCTTTGAAGGAGTCTGAATCGCTTCTACGAGTTGCTACGGAGTTGGCTCACCCAGATGATATGGTTCATATTCTGCTTGAAGCTGGATTGAGAGTTCATGAAGCCGTTGAACTCGATAAGTTCAAGGGTTCTGATGATTTACTTGTGGTGGGTGGGAATGTTGCTCGTGATGAAGAAGAACATGTGAGTGCCTCATCACTTTCTTCAATTTTTGTACATATTCATGTATACAGTCAAAAGAATATTGTACAAATGTGTGGTATAAAAACTTATTAATTGTTTAAAAACTACGTGTCTTGATTTAAAAACTATTAATGACATGTATACCATAAGTTAGTACACAAGAAATGTATATCACAAAATTTGAAATATTTACTGTGTATACTTGAAATTTCAAGTTTATGGTAGTAAACTTCAAATGTGCGGTATACTCTTGTTTATAAATAAAAATGTAACTATAAGCTTCAAATTTATATTATGCTATATTGGTGTTTACAAAATTCTGTATTTTAAAAATACTTAAATGAGTTTTATGTTTGTCATGTTTTACAAGGCAGTAATGTAAAAGTCATTTTATAGTTTGTATTTTCTTCATTGTAAAATTTGCTTTATGTCTTTTACTGTGACCGTCGTAAATTAAAACTTATGTTTAGTGGAAAAAAACAGTCCATTAAGATAAAAATTGAAGTGATCAAAATAAATTTGAAGAGTCTTTTTGGAATAACATTAAATTTTAGGAGTAAAATCTTAAGGGTCTTGTTAACGAGTGGACTCTTTAAGCATCCTAAATTTAGCCATTATTCTTTTAAAAACCTACCATTTAAAGTTCTTAAAGAGTGCCCCGGGGGCACTCGTTAACATTTCCCAAATCTTAATTATAACGTATTCCTAACAATTTTTAAAACTATAGTTAAGGTCCATCATATTGCACAAATTCAACCCTTTTTGTTGATATGCTAGATGATATCTTTATTTTTTGTGCTAGGTAGAGGATGTGGAACATGGAGAAATGATGTTAGAGGCTTCGAGGCATGGAAATGTACAGGAAGTCGAGTTACTATTACGACGAGGTGTGAATTCCAACTATCGTGATCATTATGGCCTAACAGCACTTCATGCCGCGGCATTTAAAGGGCACAAGAATGTGGCCTTAATGCTTAGTGAGGTAGGGTTGGACTTAGAATGTGAAGATGATGAAGGTAATGTGCCCTTGCATATGGCAGTGGAGAGTGGTGATATTGAGACAGTTAGGGTTTTTGTTGACAAGGGTGTGAACCTTAATGCCATGAACAAGAGGGGTGTCACACCTTTGTATATGGCTAGAGTTTGGGGTTATGAGGATGTATGTCAGTTGCTTATGAGCAAAGGAGCATTGTCAACTCTTTCTCTTACTTCAGCTTGAAATTGTATTTTTTGTCATCCACCATCAACCATAACAAACAATTTGAGCTGTGAAAATAGATGATGGCAATAAGAAATTTGATAATCTTTTTACTATCAAATACATAATTTTAAGGATGACTAATCGTTTGAGAGAATATGAATTTAAACCTTAGTGAAAAGAATCTTTGATTTGGTTTTACTTACCTTTCCGATCAAACTATGAATCATCAGGGTCTCATTTCCCTTCCCTGAGAACTAGAGGCCTAAGATTTTTTTTTACATAATTCACGTTCATTTGATGCGTTTTCTCATATGACCTTGTGTGCCTAAATCGACACAAATCTCTATTTAACCATGGTAAAAACTTTAATAATAGTCCGGACTCACTTATCTTGAGATACTCTACACCTCTCAAGGATTAGCAAATCGTATGGACAAATGAATGTAAAAACCAATGTGTGCATGCACTAACATGTGGAGTTGAGGGAATCAAGAGTTAGGCACGACGATTAAGAGTTTTGAGGACCTCAATGATTTAATCGGTAATAATTACCTAAACATGATTATTTCAGTACAAATTGATTTTTCGTGGTTTTTTTACCGTTTAATCCAGTCCCCCACCCATAGAAATAACAAAATTCATTCATGCGTGCACAAGTCGATTTTCTTCTCTCAAAGAAAATCGACTGAAGCCAGACCTTCAATTATTTCGAGACTAAACAGTTGCCAGTTGCTTTAGTGTATGTTTATACTGGTGGTGTAAGGTGGAATGAAGTAGAATAGAATAAGATAAACTCATTTAAAAACTAAACAGGTGTTGGTTTCTTTTTCTTCTATTTCACTCCATACCACCAATTCTAACATATTCTTAAAAAAATGAAATTGTTGTAGTCCTCAAATCTTGCAAAGACAAATGATATCAACTATACGCTGTTTCTTTTAGATTTTGAGTTGTCTCAAAAGCAATTCATAAGAACAAAAAAAGAAAGACCTGCTTTGGGAAGAAGTGTATCAAGCAGCAATATCTCAGAAAGCACAATTAACCCATTTGAAGAATTCCAACCAAATATTCCATCAATCTTTAGGATAAAGATTCTAGTAAACTGGATTTGAAAAGATATGCTCACATTGACCTCACTATAGGTGGATTGGAGTGTGTGTGTGGGAGACAAAAAGACATCAGTATGCTTGGTAATTCAAAACATTAGATGAAAACATCACAACAACAAATAGGATAGCAAATCAATATACATTGAAATCAATGGGTCTACTTAAAAGGCAAATTTTCACCTGGTTCATTATGATACAACACCGGCATCACTTTGATTACTGAAACAAACAAGTTTTTAACAATTCTATGCAAGATACCGATACATTTTTCTATCGTTATCATCCCTCTCCAAAAAGTCTCGCTCAATGAGAGACTCAATGCGTTTCTTGACCTCTGTTGGATTTGCAAGGAAATGTGACTGCAACTGCTTTGTGACTTCAGCTATAAGATTGTTATGATCAAGTTGCTTCCTAGATTTCATGATCCTCACTATCGCCACATCAATCTGAGGCTTCCTGTTCTCCTCCACTCGCTGCTGAGTTTCCTGTTTCTCAGGTTTGGATTCCTGTTGTGCAACTACAGTTCCTATTTCAACATTGTATAGTTTACTACTGAACTTGTCATTGACAGAGAAAGCATCATCCTCCCCAACATCTTCACTCATCGGCTCCTTTCTAAGGACATTTCTTCCCTTAACTAAAGCCAATAATTGCAGACATCTCTTAAGATCCGGAGCAGGAATCTCAGTTGCTTGCTCAATCTCCTTGTAGCTAAGTTTATCAGCATTATTGAAAAGCATAAGGACGCACATTTGGTAGGTAGACACATTTAACTCATGCTTCTGACCCTT
>Ga0315914_1005995_pt1 | contig 17450 bp, 4 predicted proteins | sample MpolenodulesMG_FD_203920 | JGI IMG/M metagenome (GOLD analysis project Ga0315914, IMG submission 203920) | Medicago polymorpha root nodule microbial communities from Los Angeles, California, United States - elongated nodules | ecosystem: Host-associated > Plants > Roots > Nodule | place: USA...
AAGACTTAGAGGTGATGAAAGACCTAGTATGAGGGAAGTAGCTATGGAGTTGGATGGCATAAGGTTAATGGAGAAGCATCCTTGGAATGATACAGAACAAAATTTTGAAGAGAGTCAATACTTACTTCATGAGGCATCTTGTAGTATCTATAACGAAACTGGTGATAGCTATAACCCTGGATATAGTGGATATGATAGCTTGAAAGATCAACCATTGATTGTCTTGGATAATGGAAGATGATTGTGATATACATATGTATGTATGCACTTTTTTTTTTCAATTGATTTTGAAAGGTGATGTAGGAGGGTTTCCATAGTACTTTTATTTTAGCCCGTTTTTAATAATTTATGTTTTATTTTCTATTTTGGATTTTCGACAAATTAGGATTTTGTTATTTCCCTAGTATTTAAGCTTAACATTTGTAGTCTAAGAGAAAGCTTTTATTCTTTCAATAATATTTTAGAGAGTTTTCTCAATTTTTGGTGGATTCCGGATCCCTCTTAGCACAAGTTTAGCGCTTGCTAGTCTCCGCTTCTGACTGCATTAGTTGGTATCAGAGCTGGCTTTTCCTGTTCTTTTCGTAACATGTTCAGCCATGGGAGTTTAACTGGTGGCGAAAGCAGAGATTGAATGCACATCCACGGCATTTACCATGGCATGCTCTGACTACACAAGTGGGGATGTTATCAATTTAGGTGAATAACCACGCCAACAACAACAGAAAAAAATCAGAACAAGTGGTGGACCGATTAGGGTTCCACGTGGTGGAAACAATCGAACTATTAAGGATTCAAGTTCTTCAAATATGGAGAAGACTAACGAGTTGATGAATGAACAATGAACGAGTCAAAATTGTATCAACCAAAAACATTCATTTGGGGAATTTGATACTAAACTTAAACCATAGAAAAATAATATGGAGGGTTCAACGTCTGAAAAAACTGTAGAAACAAATTTGTCCTCTATTACAGGAACAAAGAATGAGTCATCTATCTAATCTGCTGCTCCAAAACAAAAGGGAGTCGAATAAGGAACTACGTTAACTTATGCCAAGACAACAACCTTAGCTAATTTAGAATTAGTCAGTTCAGCAAAGGAACACAATGTTGATTTCATAGACTCGTTGGGTAACTACTAAGAAAAAATAATTACGAAGTTTGTCTAAACGGTGAAGTTTTCATGAAAAAAAAAGCTCAATTTATGTTGAACATATTCCTAATGATGTTGAATTTAGAGTTCTAGAATTTGAGCCTTTTCTGAACAATTGCATTCCTCTGCCTTTTGCATTTCAGAATCCTTTAATACCTTCTAAAGGGAACCCTTCTCAAGTAGTGGAAGACTCAAATTCTCCATCTCTTGTGATGTGGAAGATTGAAACAACATCACCACTTCGGTTCAGAGCGGTGGCGTTTTGAATCCTGTTCCATTGCCACGGTTTCACAACATCCATGTTATACTTTCACCGGTTCCTTGTTATACTGCAATACTAGTAACTAGTGATGACAGAGTTTTTGCGTTTGACATAAGGAAATCAACTGAATCCACTAACATCATAACCTTATGTGACACCAATTATATGTTCGATGAAATGACATTTAGTGGCACTTGATATTTTTCAACTATCAATTGCTACTTAGATTTCAAACAGTGGCATCTAGGTACAACTAAGGCTTCAGTAAGTGGTTTTCCAATCATAAATTTAAGAGTCATTCTCTTGGAAGGCAACACATTGTTGATCAGAATGGTGAATGGCATCATGTTTCTTATCTTAAGTGTAGTCACAAGTAGTGGGAAGAATTATTGTCTCGTACGTGATGGATGGTTACTACTAGATCACGTTGGTGCGCACAAACCATATTTCAGGCTTCCTCCAACAGGTTTGGTGCATCACATGACATACAAACCACTGTGAAAATTGATTTTCTTGAAATTAAAGGTTAGTTCCTTTATAGTGCATTTAAATCATATGTTTATGCATTTCTTTGTAAGATGGATACATATAACTCCAACATTAAGCGTGGCAAGTATACAGACAGAGAAGTTAGCAACATTTTTCTCTTATTATTTGGCTACGAATTACACCTTTTATGTGACACAATTTCTACTTGAGAGTTGCAACCGGGATCACTACTTTATCATGATTGCCAAGGTGTCTGAGAATAGTTATTTGAAGCTCATTATTGTTCTTAATGGGATGACTTTCCTCTATGGTTATAGACATACTTAGCTTGTAGGATCTGGAGGCTGTGTTAATGGAGTTGCACAAATTGACATGGTGGAATTTGTTCAGCAAGGAAAGGAGAAGTTCCCGAACTTAGAAGTGGCTTGTATACAAAAGTTTGTGGTGGATTATGAAATCCTATTTTCACAGTTGGTATCCATAACTTCTTCCATTGCATTTCACTCAATGGGATCCAAGAGGGTGATCTCTTCATCTTTGGAGGAGTCAACATGCATGGGAAGCTCTTTATCAGAATGAGAACTCGGGTCAAGTTCTTCAGAGATGGAGGAGACTGATGTAGGAGAATTTCCATAGTATTTTTATTTTTGGCCAATTTTAATAATATCTGTTTTATTTTTCGTTTTTGGAATTTTGGCCCATTAGGGTTTTGTTATTTCCCTAGTATTTAAGCTTAACATTTGTAGCCTAAGAGACAACTTTTATTCATTCAATAATATTTTAGAGAGTTTTCTCAATTTCTGGTGGATTCTAGAACCCTATTAATACATGTTTGTCGCTTGCAAACTTGTTTCTTTCAATCTAGGTTTAGCGTTTACTAACACCCGCTTTCGACTGCGTCAAAAGGGTTTGTTAAAAGACTTTGTATTGTGTATGATTGACCCAATAATTTGTTATACTTTTGATTTTATTTATTAAAAAAAGTCATGACATGGATGTAATTCATTATAGGATGAATAAACTCTCAATGTTAATAATTTTTATTAATCATGTTAGTTAATAAACACTAAGCATGCTTCTTGGAAAGGAAGGCTTCTGAATAAGCATTAAATAGTCATCCTTGCTAAGGTTGTGCTTACTTCACTTCCAGCATATACTATGCAAATTTGTTGGTATTCCAAATATGCTCGTGAAGCTCTAGATAGGACAGTACCGAATTTCATTAGGCATGGGGAAAGGACCGAGACATGCACATGGTTGGTTGGAACAAGATCACAAAACCTAGGAAGCTTGGAGGTCTAGGATTTCAGCCAGCTCGATAACAAAACACAACTTTGTTGGGAAAACTTGTTTGGAGTCTTAAGCAAGTAGACACAAAATTATGGGTGTCTATCCTTGCCGATAAATACTTAAAAGAGGGTAATATGTTTATATAAAAAGCAAGGACGGTTCACCTATTTGGAATGCAATCCTCAAGTCTCTTGATGTGTTAAAAGATGGTTTCACCTAAAAAATTGGAGATGGAGATACAAATATGTGGTTTCTTCCTTGGATCGTCAAGCATCTTCTTATTAATGTGGAACAAAATTTCTCTCCCGATCATTTATGCCTTAAGATTAAGGACTTATGGGATGATTGGAAAAGCATCATTGTTGAGCTAAATCTTCTTATTATCCCCCGAAATTGTTGCCTCGGTACAGGAGTGGAAACCAACCATAATTACATTAATTGCTGACACGGGTGTGGATAGACAATTTAAACGTAATTCACAACAAAAAGTGCATATCACTGGCTCTTATCTCGGAGGGATGGTATTGTCTTATTAGAGAAATTGAATTGGAGCTTGTGTGCAATTTTTTATCTGGTAGGTTTCACTACGCCAAAAAAAGACTTTAATAGCACTTTTTTCCGTTTTAATAGCACTTAAAACTGCTATTAAAGCTGCCGTTATTGTAAGTATGCCTTCTTTAATAGAATTTTTAAAGTGCTATCAAAAGCTTTGTTTTTAATAGCATCATTCCAAAAGCGCTATTGTAGTATGCATTTTTGCACTTTGAAAATGATAATTTGAAGGTGGTTGAATAACGTTTTCCTTTAGAAATGCTATCATAGATATAACTTTATTTAATAGCGTATTTTCCTTTAGCGTATTTTCAAAGATATGGTGTCTACTCCTTTGGTCTTGTTAGAGAAGGTTAAGTTACTATCTTTTTTGTGGTCGAAAGCAAATCATGCTTCCTTTAATTATTGTTATCATGATTGGTGGAGATACCCGCTTCCTTGTATGGGTGTCTGCTGATCTATTTTTTGTTTGTTTCTTGAATCTCTGGTAGGACTTTGAATCTGTAATCTTTGTTCAGTGGTGTTCTCTGCACTCCTTGTGCATGGAGCTTCATTGCTATATATATATATATAATCCATTTTGATTTCTCAAAAAAAAACTTTATTTAATAGGGTTATCATACAAAGTGCTATTAAAAGGTCAAATTCGTAGATTGCATATTCCAGAAAAACAATCTACTCATATTCTCTTGACTAGAGAAATATCGCCTAAAAACATGGACAACAAAACAACAGTATCCAGTAACAACTTCAGTTTTTAACATCAAATTGCTGATTGCATGATGTTGCCACATTTTTTACATCAAATTCTACCTCTCCTATTTCCATTGCATTTGTCTTTGTGAATTTTTTGCACCCACGTCACACCAGTTTAGCAACTGTTTTCTTACTTTATATTATATTCTACCCCTTAAAAATGAATTTTGTTCCCGAAATTTCACGATCTGACTAAACATATCCAAGTTTGCGCTACGTTGCCCTGCTAAATTTCTAATTATATTATGACAAGATATACAAGATACGGTCGAGTCAACTTAATTTTCTACAATGCTTCTAAAAGGTTTCCTATTTATGTAGTTTTATCCGTTGCCCTCTATCCCTAAACTAGTTTTTAATTTGTCACAAGGTGCATATTTCAGTACAAAAACCAATTACATGCAGTAGTGCACATTAAAACACACTTATATTTTTTTATGTCAAACACTGTAATTGAAGCATAGTAGGTTTTTCTATTTTAACTAACAACATGCAATTTAAAGGGACATTTACAAATAAGTTAAGTTCAATTTTTTTTTATCAAAAGACGAATACTATTCATGACTACTCTACCTTTGGAAATTTAAAACTTAAACCCACTTGAGTTGGCCTGGTGGTATTGACTTGGAACCTGGGAGTGTGCTCCTCCTCGAGGTTTCAGGTTCGATTCCCTCCGATGCCAATTTATGTGGACTAGTTTAGCTTCTTAAAAAAAAAAAATTTAAAACTTAAGACTGAATATATAATTTAAGTTAAAGAAAGAATACTTAATAAACAAAAATAGAATTCTTTAAATAGTTAAAACAAGACAAGTCATTGATTCAAGTTGAATTTAGTTCTAACATGAAAATCCAATAAAAATTTGGAACTTTCTAATATAAGAATGTTAAAATAAATGTAGTAGGGAGATTTGACTAACAAGGGGATATCTTCCTCAATGAAGCTATATGAAAACATGTGCTAAGGCCACACTACTTTTCTTATCCAAGGCTTTAATAGAATTCAAACTACTGAATTTCTGAGAAAATCGACTCACAACATATATGATGAGATGCTTTTAACAATAGGAAGTGAAGGACAATTTAGATCACGTGTCATGATGAGATGCTTTTGACAATTTATAGCGACGGCTAAAAGACTTTGACACTTCAATACAATTTGTCCTTAGATATTGGATAATAATCCCGTGGCTATAAAGCGAACGACAATTCTGGGCACGACTAACGTAGTGAGAAAAATCCTTCTCCAGCTCTGTGGAACTTCACGGTAACTTTCACGCAGAGAAAGACAATTCTTTACTTTGGACTAGTCTCTGATAATGAAAATAAACTTGGAAAACACACATTGATAAGTTTATGTTAATCGGTAATCTCCCCCCGTTATGTATTATTCAATGTTTATCCCCGATGCAAACCAGCTTATGTAAATAAATAAATTTTTTATGTATTGTTTATAAGCTTGTTAATGTAGTTTATGAAAAAACAGTCTATAAATATATAAATTTCGTTACTGAAAACCTTAATGTTTGCATAAAAATTTATTCATTTGCATAAACTATTTTTCATAAGCTGATCAAAATGGGAAATTAGTCTTTTTTTAGAAAAAAAAAAGTAAAAAATTTTTTTTTTTTTAGGAAAAAAAGGAAAAAGTTGTGTATAAACACACGGGCATATTACATCAAAGGCAATTTCTTTGCACATGTCTGTGTTAGTTGAAAATATACATATTTATGAAATCTCATATCACTTAGAATTGAAAAGAAAGAAGGAGTATAAGGCAATATATATATATATATATATAGACACACACACACATTAGCGGAAAGACGGGCACTATCATGCTCGTCTGTCCGTTCTTTCTACTGCGCTAACGCATGTGATTATTTTATTATGTTTGTACAATTTTGATTAAATTTTAAATTATTAATGGAAATTATTCATATATTGATTTATAAACAATATATTGTCAAGGCATATCACAAAATTATTTATAAACTCAACATATTTTAGTTTGCTTGCATATAAAATAATGATTTTTTATTGTTTATTCTAATAGTAATTAGTAACATCATAACATAAATGTATAAATTACATGTTATTTAAAAGAAACATTGCTTTAAACAAAATGATGATTTATTTAATAATTAAAAAAACACGGTTCTCTTTATATAAAAAAAAGTCACGCTATCATAGTTTGTATAAGCAATTATAAACCAGCAAAGTCAAATAATCCTTGAAATTAATCGTAAACAATTTGAATAATAATCACTTATAAACCAGCAAATTCAAATAATCTATAAAATTAATCGATTTTGATTAGTTGTAACATGAAAGAAAAAGAAAAAAATTTACAAGTTAATTATGAATTCTGATGCAGAGGGCCGAGAGAGGTTGAGAAAAACTAAACAATGTGGGAACGAACTATGAACTGTAAGAACCCTACTTATTAATATTTAATGTTTAATATAATGCTAACAAATCTTTTTCTAAAATATTTTGAGTCCTAATCGTTTTTTTAGATGATTTAAAGTCTAATCTTAAACATTATTTTTTGCTCACGTTTGTTACTAATCTTTTTTTAGAGGATTTAAAGTCCAATTTTAACATTATTTTTTGCTCCCGTTTGTTACTAGTTCAATCTTTAACATTTTTTTTGCTCAAGTTTGTTGGTAATCTTTTTTTTAGAGGATTTAAAGTTCAATCTTTACCATTATTTTTTGCTCACGTTTGTTACAATTGATCAAAGGTTAAGGAAGAGTAATTTATATTAATAAAATAAAATAAGATGGAAATACTGTTTTTTGTGTAAGGGATATGAAAATACTTGGCAATCTTTATCGGTTGTATTGAGGGGAACAACACATATGTACAACATTTTTTTTAGGGAAACACAAATGTACAACATAAAAGCGACTGATAAAAAAGTAACATGAATTTTTGTTTTGTGCTAGTTTTTTATGAGTTTGATATGTGGTTATGGAGGTAAAAAAAGGGTTAACGGGGACGAATAGTGATATGGATTAGTAATTCACGTGTTATTTCTAATTGGCTAACAGTAAGAACAGTTCATAAGGAACTATGTGTACGTTTTCTCCTTAAATTAAACTTATTATTATATATTTGTTACATGTGTTATTTGTATTTAAAAGGAACAAGAGGTGGTTATTTTGCAAAAGCAAGAGGTTCATCCTAGCAAGAATATCCAGTATGGTCTAGATTTGTGGGCAAGAGTCCGAGAATATGATGCAAGATCAGCAGCTGAAGACTTCATGCGTGTTCTAACAAGAAAACAGAAACTCAAGGTACAACAAGTCTTAGCAAAGCAGCCTACTAAATCTCGTGTCCGGGGTGACAATCATTCGACTGATAAATTAATTTCCTCTATTGGAATGTTATTCCTACTCATATTTACCGTGAAGGGAACTGTTGTGCGGATAAGTTAGCTAATATGGGTCACTCCATGGTTGGTGCGGTTTGGCTTGACACTCAACCAAGTGAATTGAGGCTTGATTTCTTTCGGGATAGATGTGGATTTTTTAATTACAGATGTCTTTGATCTGTTCTTTGGAATGTTTTTGTTGTTTCCTCTGTTTATTTTTCCATTTCTTTCTTTTCTGTTCATTTTGAGGATTTTGGTCTAGTTCCCCCTCCTTTTGTAAATATTTTCCCCTTTTTTTAATAAAATCTTTGAGTTTGGCGGCATAGAATGGAGGTCTTTCGAGGTGTCAACCTAGTTGGGATGTCGATGATGCCTCTTGATGCCTGTCCTCTCTCCTTGCTTATAAAAAAAATATATTAAAATTAAAATTTATAATTAAGGGTATTTTTGGAAAGAAAAGTCCAACCTAAAACTGTGTCGAAATTGGTAGTTTTCTTTATATATAGTATAGATTACAAGTGTTATTTGTATTTAAAATTAAAATTTATAATTAAGAGTATTTTTGGAAAGAAAAGTTCAATTCAAAAGTGTGCTGAAATGGATAGTTTTCTTTATATATAGTATAAATATAGATTACATATGTTATCTGTATTTAAAATTAAAATTTATAATTAAGGGTATTTTCGGAAAGAAAAGTACAACCTAAAAGTGTGCTAAAATGAGTAGTTTTCTTTATATATAGCATAGATATATCATGCTTTTTTTATTTTTTGAAAAAAAAAAAGCTGAAAGTAAGGCAATTTCCACTCATAAAAACATGACATGTGGATAAGTAAATTATCAATGGCTCACATTTATTTCTGACAGATGCTTCTATCAATTATTTAATTCAGAAATAAAAAATACTCTTTCACCCCCTTCCTCTTGCTCTGTTCAGACACACCTTTTTCTTCATCGTTACCCCCCTTCACCGTCGGCATTAAGACACTCACTAGTTTTCGTCGACCGCTGCATCACTGCTTTTCAGTTTGTCGCCATTGTACGTTGTGTTTACTGCCTAAAGCTTCAAAATTTAATCTCAATCTCTTTAAAGTCATTTGTTATGATTCTATTTTTTTATTTGAAGGAATTTGTCATGATTCTTCTTTGTGTACATGGATTATTAATTATTAATCTTAAATCTCATAATCTTCTGGTTTTTGGGTTAAACTATTGATAAATCATAACCAACTCAAATTGACACCCATTTATGATTCAACTCAAATTGAAGGGAAATCAGTGACCACAAAGTTTTCAACCTTTTTAATCCTTAATCAATGACTGAAACCCAATTGCTTCAATGGGTTAATTGCATATCTCATCATCACTGATTGTTGCTTTTTTGTTTGAAAACGAAATTGCTTATATGGGTTAATTGCAAATTGCTTCCTCATCATCGTTGGAAAACCCAGTTGCTTCTATGTGTTAAAAAAAAAGCTAATTAATCAGGTCTTTATTTTTTGTGCTAATATCATCATCGTCGTCAATTTTGACTCAAACCTAATTGTTAGTATTGAATATTTAAATCATGTCCTATTTTTTTGTGTTTATTTATTGATCTTTTTGTTTTGGTTCTCAAATTTTTTCTCAATTTATTTTGTTTGTTCAATCGATTTATTTTTTCCCCACTTTTTTATTCAAATGCAGTTATATGAAATTTACATCTTTGTTCATATGGTGTCAATATTATGTCAAGTGTGCACTAAACACATGATATGATATATGTTTATCCTATCTTTATCATATTCTATCATTATCAAACTATTCATCATATCTTATTGATATTCTATCATGTGCACCAAACAGACCTTTAAGATCTTTCAGATCCTTCCGTACACCATTTGCCTAAAAAGGGAAAATATATGTGGGTCGCTATTTTACCCCTAAAACATACAGCCAAAATATTAATGAAAAGATTTGAGTTTTACGTTAACCACCTTTAAGTTGTGATGATTACTTTTTGACAAATTATGTGCTACATCAAAAATTTGAGTGTATTAGTACACCAAATTTTTAAATTAATAGTTAAATGAGTTATTTTTGATGAAAAAAATTATTAAAAATAGTTTTCTGCCACCTATAATTATAATAACTAAATTTTATTTATGAAAAATGTGGACGAAATAAAATTTAATTTTTCTGAATTTTTAATACTCATTTTTACGATAAATGTAAAAAAAATTAGCATGATATTTTTTCTTATGAAATGATATTTACTAAATTATAAATAGCAACAAACATCTATTTATTCGATAAAAATAATAGTTAATTTATAAATTTTTGAAGCAAGAGTACCGCCTTAATTTACGAGTGTATCGTAGAAATTCTCATATTTTTTACAACCGTTTTTTAAATATTTAGGGCTTACTTTTATGCGACCATACCGTGTCAATCTTCGTTCCAAGTCAATGAAACTTTAACTAGCAGTCAAAATCAAAAAAAAAAAATAAAATTAAAATCATATATAAATAAATGAAACACTCTTCTCTTTTGCTTCAAAAATCAATGCAAGAACTAGTCATTTGAAATAGACGCAATGAAACATAACACAAACCTCACGCAATTATGGACAATTTTAATACTTACAATTTCCATAGTAACTATAGTATTTGCATCCGATGAATTCTTTTCTTTATCTCTACCCGGGTGCAAAAAAACATGTGGAAATGTAAAAATTCCATATCCATTTGGAATATCCAATTCATTAATACCAAATCATGGACCTTGTTTTCTAGACCCCTGGTATAACCTCACTTGTGAAAACAACACAAAATTAGTGTCGGGCAATCTACAAGTTTCCAACATAAGCGTCATCGAAGGACAACTTGAACTGTTGTTCTTTGTCTCCAGCAATTGTGGTAATGGTAACGGAATTTACAATCAATCCATTTTAGGCATTAATGATGGCAGGTTCAGCATATCACCCAGTGAAAATAAGTTTTTAACAGTTGGTTGTAACAGTATCGGTTATCTCAGAAGCACTTACGGCAATGAAACATTTTACACCGGTTGCTTAACAATATGCAATGGTACTCGAAACAGAATCGAAAACGGAACATGTTCGGGTATTGGTTGTTGTCAAGTTGATATTCCACCTATGATGAGGAATATAACTGTACAATCTTCTAATTATCTCGATTTAAACGAATCTTTGGGATGTAGCAATTCGTTTGTTGTTAAAAAGGGATTTTATAATTTTTCTGTTTCTCATTTGGACAATTTTCCTAACAAGATGCTTCCTTTGATTCTTGACTGGAGTGTTGGAAGTAAAAATTGTAGTGCTTCAAAGATTGAAGATGGTTATGCTTGCAAGAAGAATAGTGATTGTATTGATGTAGACATTGGTTATCGATGTAAATGTAAGGAAGGTTATGAAGGAAATCCGTATCATCCAGATGGCTGCAAAGGTAATTTTCTTCACCTTCTTCTGAATATTAATCTATTTATGTAGTTTAAAATTTTTTTTTTCCCATAATTCTACTTGTTTTTTGTGTATTCTTTTTTGTCAAGCAGCCCAGTAGAAATTCTTTTTTTTAAGGAAAATAAATGAATTGTTTAGAATTCAAGCCCCGACTCTTACATATATAATTCATTGTACCTAGAAGGTTTTACCGATCGATTATAGACTTTAGTACGTCAAACATTGGATAGTTTATGTTATAAAATTAATTTTTATATGGTCCATACTTTAGTTGGTATATTGGATCCCAAAAAAATTATTATTGGACAAACTTGACCCCTTAGATGAATCTCATTCACTTTGGCTTTGTTTGGGAGTTTGGAGGGGAGGGAGGGTTTTCGAAAAAAAGAAGAAGGGGCAAGTAGATGAAATAGAAGACATTGAAATGAAAGGACTTTAGGGGTTGATTTTTTATTCATAATATAACATTCCCCTTTGAGGAAATTAAAAAATTGTATTGGATGAGAATTTTGTGGGATTTTGGAGAGTTTATATGAATTTTTTAAATCCAATAAATTGTTATAATATTTTTAAAATTACAAATATATTAATCATATGCATTTGTTAAAAAAAAAAATTAATAAATTTTCAATTTCTCTATAAATTTCTCACCCCAAAATCTTTGCTTTCCCTCCCCTCCAAACTCCCAAACAAATTCTTTGACTACAAGGTTTTGGTCTACAATTAGTCGACACATGTATCCCATATATTTGTTTAGGTCCACAATTTGACTATTGACCCCGACCATATTTATGTAATTTTGTAATCTAATACATTAATTTTGTTTCAAATATATTATTCACTTAGACAAGGATCAGGATCCCCTTGGGTGATTTTTTCACTGGAAGAAGTGCAGTGTAAATCAAAACCGTCTATTCACATACAACAATGAAAAATGAGTGGCTCGGATATTGATGTTAGACACACTAGTCTCCTATACATACATTTTAACATGGTTTAAATAGCCAATCCACATGACAATCTAAAATTCAATATCAAAGCCAATGCCACATGTCATCATTTTTTCCAAACCATTGAAACCAAAACATTTTTGTCGGAGGAAACCATTCAAATTAATTTATTTATGATAGTAAACCATTTAAATATCATTGACTTATAGGTAATAATTTCACATTAAACTTCCTCAATTTTTTTTGTTAGATGAAACCATTTGGATTTCTTTTCTTATAGTAAGTCTTTCAATCAGTGTTGACTTATACATAACTCTAAGATGTGTTACTCCACTGAATGATTAAATATGAAACAAATATTTGTTCTACAAGATACGAAACAAATATTTATCAGTGAAAAGTATATAAAAAAACACAAGCCAAATATTTGTAATTGATATAAACAAAAAACACGAAACAAATCTTTTCCACTATATCGAAAACCGGGAACACATATTTATCTTTGATGCATAAAAAAACTCATTGATGAATAAAAAAACATGGGTCTAACTGATACATAAAAAACAAAAGACAAATATTTATCACTGATATATACAAAAATAAGATATAAATATTTGTCACTGATAAATATAAAAAAAACTGGACAAATATTTGTTGTTGATGCATAAAAAACAAGAGATAAATTTTTCTCTATGATAAATATAAAAAAAAAAAAAAAGATAAGTATTTGTTACAACTACTTTAAAAAATACATGACAAATATTCATCATTGATAAAATATTAAAAAAACAAAATAAATATTTTTCTCTTATGTATAAAAAAAATACGAGAAATATATTTGTCATCGATAAATAAAAAACATGTGTGTCATCGAGAAATATAGTCAGCAGTGGTATTGCAAAGGTGCGCCTTTCGATCTCTTAGGTCATTTGGTTTGCTACAGTTTGAGAAATTTGGAAAGAAATAAATAACAGGTTTTTTAACGACAAAGAAATCTTACCCCTTCTTAATTTTTGGACACGTCATCAAAATTATATCATTTTGTGTCTTTTACTACAACTTCCCCCTATAGATTCTCTCCTAAAAATAAATTAAAACTCAGTTGATAAAACACACTAATTTAATTTTTTTTAAAGAACAAACAAACTTAAGTTTAATCTCAATCAAAACAAATTTTCCTATAATTCAACTCTAACTATCTAAAGCGTTAAAAAAAATTACAATCTTCTATTCTCTAATTCTCTAATCATGAAATTTCGTAAAAAAAAAATGAAACTTAATGTCTACCAAAAGTACAATCTTACATCTTCTTAATTTTTTTACACATCATTGAAATTATATCCTTTTGTGTCTTTTGCTTCGACTTCCCCCTGTTTTTTTCTTTTAAAATCAAATTAAAACAAACTCACTTGATAAAACACACTAATTTAATCTTTCTTTAAAGAACAAACTAACTTAATCTTAATCCCAATCTAAATAAATTTTCCTATAATTAAACTTTTAAATATCTAAGGAGTTAAAAAAAATAAAAAATATTTATAACAAGGCATATACCTACTTTTCAAAAAATTACACATTTTCAAGATTGCTTCTTTTCTAAAAATAATTTGCCTTTGTTTCTTTTTTATCTTTTATTTAGTCAAAAGAAAAATTATATTAAATAAAAAGAAATAGATAAATGGTCTGAGGACATTAAACCTGGCTCAGGTACAACCAAAAAAGGGGATACAACATAATAAATCAGACCAAGTGGATCGACCCAAATCTGTCATAACAAAAATTCACTAATTAGCAAGCGAACCCGTATACAGACACAAAACCAAGTTTATAAAAATGAAAAGTGAACCTCTGCGAAAAACAATTAATGGATCGATCGTCAGCACAATATCAAAATTCAAGTGCCAACATCTCCCCAAGCAAATCAGCAAGCATAAAACCTCTTCCGAGCTTGAAGAACTAGAGTGTAGACAAACAAGACACATTGAAACCTTCAGATCTCAATATAATTGAAAACAACATAGAATCAAAGAAGTCAGGCCGCCATGTCATATTATAAGATATTATTTTTTATTGTTGTAGATTATTAATTATTATATCTTTTAGAAAGATGACTATACAAAACACTGAAAACATGATAAATGAGTCACTAAATAATATTGTTGTACAATTCATACACAGGACTCATATCGACATTTTTATCAATAATGAAATCTTTACTATTTTAAATATTTCTACATATTTTTAGTTTACCATTTCATTATAATATTTAATAACAACTATTTCAATGATTTTATCATCGGCAAATTACACTAACTTCTCTTAAGGTCTTATTAAATAACACAAACACCCGTTCTATTTTTTAACTAAACACTAATCTCCCTTATTTTATGTTTATCAAATTGACAAGCACTTCTCTTATAATATAACATGGTTTAAATTTTGTTAATTCCATTTATTTGGAGCAATTAACTTCTTCGTACGAGTATGAACTCATTTAATTTTCGAACGTTTTTACTTTCCATTTTTCACTTAGGTGATTTTTCTCAACTGATTGTTACTCAGGCAAGGTGATATAATTTTTAAACTCTAATGTAATAAAACAGATATATCGAAGATTATTTCCTTTTCATTGATCAACCACAATGTTTATCCACCAAAATTCTTCGCATTTCTATATTCTTTTTTGATCTCTTTTCTAATTACTGATGTTTGATTCTATTTGGTGGTAAAAACAAATGTTGTTATTGTTTCTCCATTGCGAGAAAACACCCTCATTTAACTTAATTGTGAAAAGAGAAAACAAATACAAACAAACCAAAATAACTGAAATTAAATTGTTTATTAACAAAGTTATTGAAATGAATAAAAGGAGGGGAGATTGATGTGTTTGAAAAATTAGAAGGGGTGCTAGTGTAATTTAAGAAAATCTCGAGGGAAGTCAAAGTAATTTGCCCTTTTATCCTTATCATCAACTTTATCATTAGTTTTTTCTTTTTTTCTCAATTCATTGAGCATTGCAGTGCGCTTTGATGCATAACCACCCACTTTGAATTAGCCCGTGCAGAGCATGGGCCCTTGCTTAACACGAGTCTGTTGCTAGTTTTCTTTAAAGCCGAAACAAACGCACCCGAAAAGCTATTAGGATTATATTTTCTCAAAATCTATTTTTTTTTCAAACATAAGGGGGTTTCAAAATTCATATTTTTGAAACCAAAATCTAGTTAAAATTCAAATTTTTAAGAAAAGAAATTTTTTTGGATAGTAAACAAACACATAACTTCATATTTTTTTCAAAATTTCTAAAAAAACAAATATTTAGATTTTTCTAACACAATCTTTTTTTTTTTTAACTAAAACAAACGCACCAATTCTTGACATATTATCATTGTACATATAAACAAACAAATAAATATCAACTCAAGTGATTTCACATTCTCGTTAATATATACTAATTTTGTTTTTGACAATACAATTATTTCTGTTGTATACATATGTAGACATCAATGAATGTAAGACATCAAGTAACACATGCATAAATGAAGATCATTGTCGCAATAATGATGGATCTCATGAATGTTTCTGTCCGGATGGACAATCTGGAAATGGAACAAAGGAAGGAGGGTGTCATAAGCGAGATGTTATTACAAAGGTTGCCATTGGTAAGCACCTAAGCATAGCCCTAATTTCTTTCCTGTTCAAATTATATTCATGTATGTTGTGTCGTATGTATGTGTTGTTGTGTGCAAGTGTGAGTTATATGTCCCACATCGGATAGAAAAAGTAAAGGTTGAACACGTTATAAGTAAGAGGACCCATAAACCCATTGCCTTAAGGTTTTGGGTAAGGGTCTGACGTCTCTCTTATTTGTGCAGTTGCTTTAACCTCGATGTGGTTGGTCCCCTCGAGCTCCCCTCGTGACCCAACATGTGTGTGTATATATATATTGTCAAAAGTTTTAGTTAAGATCAAATTGATACTTGAGTTCGATCATCCACTCTATAACAATCTTTATTTTAAATTACTTAATCTTTAGTCGAAATTAAGACCACAAAATTTTGTGATTAAGCATTTAGCCAATGATGTTAATTTATGGAACAATTCATGAATCAATCAATTTCAACACATTTCAAATGCAGGAGCAAGTGTTGGAATAATTATTCTACTTGTGGCGATGTCTTCTCTATACTTGACATACCAAAAAAGGAAACTCATCAAGCTCAAGCAAAAATTCTTTCAAAAAAATGGTGGTTCCATTTTGCTACAACAACTATCTACAAGAGAAGACACTTCGCAGGCAGCTCAAATATTCACAGAAGAGGAACTTAAGAAAGCCACCAAAAACTATGACCAAAGCTTAATCATCGGCATAGGAGGTTTTGGTACAGTTTACAAAGGAGTTTTACCCGACAACAAAATCGTCGCTGTCAAAAAATCCAAAATAATTGACGCAAATCAAATTGAGCAATTCATTAATGAGGTAGTTGTTCTGACCCAAATAAATCATAGGAATGTTGTCAAACTCCTAGGGTGTTGTCTAGAGACAGAAGTTCCTTCATTGGTGTACGAATTTGTTAGAAACGGTACACTTTTCGATTTCATACAAAGCACTAAAGATAAAACAAATAATCCAACATGGAAAACCCGCTTAAGGATAGCAGCAGAGACAGCTGGAGCCTTATCATATCTACATTCAGCTGCATCAATTCCAATTATCCATAGAGATGTTAAGAGTACCAACATACTCTTAGATGACAATTACACTGCAAAAGTTTCCGACTTTGGGGCTTCAAGATTGGTTCCACTTGATCAAACTGAGATAGCAACAATGGTACAAGGAACTCTTGGATACTTAGATCCGGAGTATATGCAAACACATCAATTAACCGAGAAAAGTGATGTTTATAGCTTTGGAGTGGTTCTTGCAGAGCTTCTTACAGGGGACAAACCTCTATCTTTTAATAGGCCAGAAGAAACCGTTAGTCTTGCTCTGCACCTTTTGTCTTGTTTAGAACAAGATAAACTTTTTGAAGCTATTCAAGTTGGAATTTGGGATGATGATAACAAGAAAGAGATTAAGGAGGTTGCTATTCTTGCTGCAAGGTGTTTAAGACTTAGAGGTGATGAAAGACCTAGTATGAGGGAAGTAGCTATGGAGTTGGATGG
>Ga0315914_1005999_pt1 | contig 17444 bp, 13 predicted proteins | sample MpolenodulesMG_FD_203920 | JGI IMG/M metagenome (GOLD analysis project Ga0315914, IMG submission 203920) | Medicago polymorpha root nodule microbial communities from Los Angeles, California, United States - elongated nodules | ecosystem: Host-associated > Plants > Roots > Nodule | place: USA...
GATAGTGGTAATCCTAGGTCTAAGTGTCTTCAAGCAATAACACACACAAAGAGCTAATACAATGACACAAACACAAACCAAGCACAAAGATAAGCAAGCTTAAAGGAAGTAAACAAAACACACAAAAGATGGTAACCCAGTTCGGTCCAATATGACCTACTCTGGGGGAGAGAGCAGCTCTCCAATCCACTATGAGAAGATGTTACAAGAGGTTACAAGAAATTAGCCTTTTCCCTAATCTCTACCCTTTGTTTCCCTCACCACTCTCATATGAACTTTCTCTAGTGAATACACAAAGGAAGCTTTGGATCCTTCCAATGATTCAATCTCACTACCCAAGGTGTTTACAATGTTTATCCCTACAAAGGTACTCAACTCTCAAGTTCCCCCCTTTGTGAACCCTAGGCTTCTAGCTTCAGCCCTCCTTCAAAAAATGCTGCAGAACCACTTAAATACTAGTCAGTCCAAAATCGCGTCACGATTTTGACCAATCGTGCCGCGATTTTCTCTAGGTAACCGTTGTGAATAGTCTCTTTCAAGGGAAACTTGGTGAGGAAGTAGTTGAATCGTGTCACGATTTCCCAAATCGTGGCACGATTTTCCGTCTCAAAGTACTTTGCTCACTACCTATCCAATCGTGTCACGGTGCCAGAAATCGTGACACGATTTTAGTTTTTCTGAAATCCAATTTGAAGCCAATATACAACATTAGTAATGGATGCTATGTAGTACGACTTGTCTTTCAAAGGATCCATTTACTTTCCACGTTTCATGTTTTTGTAAACATTGTAGAATATAGATTCAATTTTTCTCTCACCATTTTCTTTTTCAATTTTTGAAAATAGATTCAGCATTTTAAGAAATATCGAAAATGTCAAAATACAGGTTTATTTATTTTCTGAAAATATATCATTATACGAATCTTCTCCCTATCACTACTACACGAATATCTCTTTAAACATCCTTGGATTAGCTTGACCTAATAGCTACTTTTCAGGACATTTTCGGTGGTGGAGGTGAGACAACAGCAAGCACCATAGATTGGGCAATGGCAGAAATGGTAAAGGATCCAAGAATAATGAAGAAAGCACAAACTGAGGTGAGAAAGGTTTTTAAAATGAAAGGAAAGGTTGATGAAAATTGCATCAATGAACTCAATTATTTGAAATCAGTTGTCAAAGAAACCCTTAGGTTACATCCTTCAATACCTCTTTTGCTACCAAGAGAATGTGGTAAAGCATGTGAGATACATGGTTATCACATACCAATTAAGACTAAGGTGGTAGTCAATGCTTGGGCAATTGCAAGAGATCCAAACTACTGGATTGAACCAGAGAAGTTTTATCCAGAGAGATTCATTGACAATGTTATTGACTACAAAGGGAGTAACTTCGAGTACATTCCTTTTGGTGCTGGAAGAAGAATATGCCCTGGGAGTTCATTCGGTTTGATAAATGTTGAGCTGGCCCTTGCGATGATGTTGTATCATTTTGACTGGAAGCTTCCTGGCGGAATCAAAAGTGAAGAATTGGACATGACTGAGCAATTTGGAGCTTCAATGAGAAGAAAATATGATCTTTTACTGTTGCCTTTTGTTCATCATCCTTTGAATGTCACATGAGCTTCAGAAGAAGAAAATGAAACCTTCGATATTGTACCAATAATATATTTAGCAGAGTTCCAAAAAGATACCTTCTGTTGGTAGAGAGAAGTGGTATATGCATGGATATAAGAGTTATAAAAAATGAAGATTCTGCAACGTAACCAATGTTTTTTAGATTGTATTTTGTCTGTATTGTTTTCATTCATGCTTAATTTAATCTCCAATTCAAATTAGTCCCTCAATTTAGTCTTTATTATCTTCATTCATCCTTAAGCCCTATTTAAATAGGGATTGAAAATTGCCTTTCCCTCCCATATATTCAATAAATAAATGCTAACAATTGTTTGAAGAAATTTTTTATAGGGACCGAAAGTAAAAAATTATATGTTTATAGGAAACAATGATATTTGGACTTCTCAATTTTTCCAACATTTAATCAAGACTTCGTTTTCTCTCTATCTATATCTTTACATCACATCATTTCTCTATTTATTTCTCCTTCAAAGGTGTTGAATATTGATTAAGTGTTTTGATGTCCACAAAATATTTTCTTCTAAAAATGTTCCTCTCATTTTCTTTAGCAAAATGTTTGGTGGACATTCCATTAAGTGTATACATCTTAAGAGAGAGGAGTGATGTGATAAATTATTGAGCACGAGGGAAGCGTTCTCATAATACAACTTTCTTGTTTTTATTGTGATCAATAATGTCCTGATGAAATATAAACAGAAAGTGGTAGGATATGAATCATAATACAACTATCTTTCTTTTCCATGGCTTTACTTGTCCTCTACTTGTCATATCTTTTCTTCTTTGTCCTCTTGGCCATTGTTGTACAAAATATAGGAAAGAAGCTCAAGAACACAGAAAGCTACGTATTATAGGAAACATATACAATCTGTTAAGCTCTCAACCACATCGAAAACTACGAGACTTGGCAAGAGAATATGGACCCTTGATGCATCTCCAAATTGGAGAGATATCCTTTATTGTCATTTCATCACCTGACTGTGCTAGGGAGTTGATAAAAACTCATGATGTTAACTTTGCATCCAGGCCTCAAGGCCTATCTTCAAATTTAATTGCTTACAATTCCACAGGTATAGTTTCTTCTCCTTATGGTATTTATTGGAGACAGTTAAGAAAAATTTGCACATTGGAGCTTTTGAGCCTAAAACGCGTCAACTCTTACCAGCCAATTAGAGAAGAAGAGTTCTCCAATCTTGTCAAATGGATTTCTTCAGAGAGAGAATCTCCCATCAACCTCACTCAAGCTGTACTTTCTTCAATATACACCATTGTTTCAAAAGCTGCCTTTGGCAAGAAATTCAAAGACCAAGAAAAATTTATATCAGCAGAAAAAGAGATATTAAAGATTGCAGCAGGTTTTGACTTAGCAGAGTTATTTCCTTCCATTACATGGATGCATTATTTTACTGGTTTAAGGCCTAAGCTTGAAAGGGTGCATAGAGTGGTGGATCAGATAATGGAAAACATCATCAATGAGCACAAAGAGGCCCAGTCAAAGGGCGAATATGACCAAGGTGAATCAGACGAAGATCTGGTAGATGTTCTCTTAAAATATCAAGATGGCAATAACAAGGAATTTTTCTTAACTATAGACAATATCAAGGCCATAATCATGGTAAGAATAATTATTAATCAAATGAATATTTAGAATATTGAACAATATCCATTACTTTTATTCAATTATAATTCTATAATTTTATATCTTAACCATCCTATATTAGGTTAGGGACATTGCAGTATGCAGGGGTTGGGGTTTGTTACCCGGATTCCCCACTTATTCATCTTAAGAAGTGAATTTCTAGCCACTAGGCAACTTTACCTTACTGATATATATTTATTCTTCAGGACATTTTTGGTGCTGGAGGTGAGACATCAGCAAATACAATAGATTGGGCAATGGCAGAAATGGTAAGGAATCCAAGAATAATGAAAAAAGCACAAGCTGAGGTGAGAGAAGTTTTCAAAATGAAAGGAAGGGTTGAAGAGAATTGCATCAATGAACTCAATTATTTGAAATCAATTGTCAAAGAAACCTTGAGGCTACACCCTCCGGCAGCACTTTTAATACCGAGAGAATGTGCTCAAGCATGTAAGATTCAAGGTTATGACATTCCAATTAAGACTAAGGTGATAGTCAATGCTTGGGCAATTGTAAGAGATCCAAACAACTGGACCGAACCAGAAAGGTTTTATCCAGAGAGATTCATTGATAGAAATGTTGACTATAAAGGGAGTAACTTTGAGTATATTCCTTTTGGTGCGGGACGAAGAATATGCCCAGGGAGCATATTTGGTTTGAGAAGCGTTGAGCTGGCCCTTGCAACGTTGTTGTATCAGTTTGATTGGAAGTTTCCTAATGGAATCACAAGTGAAGAATTGGCATGACTGAGAAATTTGGAATCACAGTGAGTAGAAAAGATGATCTTTTATTGTTACCCTTTGTTTAACATCCTGTCAACTGAGATTAACTAGAAGATACTATTAGTAATGTGCATGTTAGGCGCAGGCCTAAGTAATTGTAATTCAAATAGTCTAAAACTTACTTCAAATGTTGAGAGTCATGATGACTCTTGGGACAAAATTTGTTGAAGCATGTGCCTGAAAATGTAGAGTCAAATGAATATTCAAAACTAAATAATTTACTCTCAACATATAAATAATTGATCTGACAAGCAGGGCTATTTTTTTTTTTTTATAAATAATTTGTTCACTAAACCCTGCTTATCCGGTGGACCCACCGTCTTCGATGAGTTATTTTATTTTTGTTGCCCATCTTTGTTTATGTGTTTAATTTTTGGTGAGTATTGTAATGAGTAATGTTCATCCGGAGTCTACAACTCGCGGTTATTGCTCGTGTACTGCTAAAGGTTACTTTTCATTTTCATCGGCCTCAACCGTTCACGCGCAACTGTTCATTGCGTGTTATTGTTCACAGTTACGGCTCGTCGAATTTTTGTATGGCTATTTCGGTAACTTTTCGCGGTTGTTTTAGTTTTCTATTTACAGATTATAGCTGGTTCGAATTCTCGAGCACAACCATCCACCTCTAGACTTCATTTCAAACTTATGTATTGTCATCATATGGAATATAATAAACATAGAAAAATAAGATTGTAGTAGTAAAGACCTAAACAGCAAGTGGATGCGAACATATGAATTGATATAAGATAAATTTATGGCTTAATTAATGATTTGGTCCCTTAAGTTATTTGTTGGTTACATTTTGGTCCCATAAGTTATTAACGTTACAATTTGGTCCCTTAAGTTAGTATTTGTGAGCCAAATAAATCCTCACCGTCAGTCTTTTGCCAAAACGTTAAATAGGTACATGTGAACGGCGACGTGACAACTTGCAATGTGTATCCACCTTAGACATTGGCTTAACGGTTTTGACGTGGGGAATTATTTGGTTGATGGAAAATGCATTAAAGGGACCAAATTGTAACGTTAATAACTTATGGGACCAAAATGTAACCAACAAATAACTTAAGGGACCAAATCATTAATTAAGCCTAAATTTATAGAAAAATAAGGATTGTAGTTTTTTTTTAAAGATTTAATGGATGGAAAATAAAATAGTTAAAAATTGCAATTGAAGTTGAAGTAAGCAAACAAACGTCGCGTGGAAGAAAGTGATGAAAATGTTGATCCACTTCATTGATCACTTTTGGCCAATCACCACTCATTCATTCATCCGTTGAACACAAAACACAAAACACAAAACTCAAATTTCAATTTCAATCTTCAACAACTACAAACCGAAACCATGTCGAATCTCTGCACTCTTTCTTCTAATAATATTTCTGCTTCTTCTTCAACTTTTATCTTCAACAATATTCAACCTCTCAAATTCTACAATGTAACTATAATAACATACTATTTTTCTTTTACTCTCTTTAAGAAAGAATCGTGTAAATTCAATTATTTTGATTAATTTCAGTCAACAAGGAATCATCGCTGCAGAAATTTGAAGGTCAAAATGTGCTCCTCCTCCTCCGTTCCTCAAAATGCCACCGTCGTGCGTTTCCCTCTTTCTCTTTCTTCCATTCCCCGCCAAATTTCGAGGGTTTTTACACATACAAGCACGTGTTTATGCAGGTGGGTTTATTGATTGTGGACTTCCAAGAGATCCAAACCACAGGACTGTTTATCATCCTTTGCATGTCACATGAGTCATGACGTTTTCAACAAGAAACTGAAACCTTTGGCAGTATACAGATAATATTTTAAGCATAGTGCTGAAAAGATACCTTCTGTCGGTAGAAAAAAGTGGGGTATGCATGGCTATAAGAGTTAAAATAAATGAAATTGTTCAACTCAATTATTTTTTAATTTAATCTCTAATTTTAAAAATTCAAATCAGTCTCTGAATTTTCAATAACTTGCGAAGATATCTACACCTTTAAGCCCGATTACAGATTATTGAATCTTACCTTTCCATCTTCTTTCAATAATAAAAACAAGATATTAACCTTTGCATTGTGCAGGTCTTTTCATTTTTTAAACTATGATGAATTTCCATCTTTCATTTATAAACAATTAATTGATTTATTTGGCAAGCCCTTTTTGTGTAAGTATCCACAATGTCTTGGCAATATAAATTTTTGTCCATTCTTTCACTATCTATATATGATTTACGGAAACAAATAATAAATAGACTAATCATGTAACTATTTTAAGCTTGAGAGTAACTTCAAAGGCATTAAGTTTGAACTGAATGACATGTCGCCATCAATTCATAAGTTGCTTCTCAAGTAATAACTGTTGTGAATTTGCACTCAAATCTCACTCCAATAAACTTAAATGTGTGGAGCAAAAGGGAAGTAGTAACCAATATCAAAGTTACCTCAAACGACAACAACAATATCTAGAACTAACAAATCCTCAAGAGGGGTTTCAAGCCAGCTATCTCTCCAAAAGAGAATAGATTGACCATCTCCAATTTTTTAAATTGAGTTGTCCTTGATCACTATAATGTATTTCTATACCATGCCAAATTGAAGACTTGACATGATAAGAAATTGAATTGTACCTTATTATCCTAGAGAAATCTTCTCACGCACATTGTAGCCCATTGATCGTTAGATGTAATAAATTTCCGAGAGTTGAAACACTACACCTTCATTGCCATCTTTAACAAATCTGACCAAAAGGCCTCCCTCCTCCACTACAAGAATTTACCACATTTGATGCAGTCGGAAGCGTAGGCTAGCAAGAGCTAAACCTAGATTGAAAAGAAACAAGTTTGCAAGCAAAAAACTTGTGAAAATAAGGTTCCGGAATCCACCAGAAATTGAGAAAACTCTCTGAAATATTATTGAACGAATAAAAGTTGCCTCTTAGGCTATAACTGTTAAGCTGAAATAGGGAAATAACAAAACCCTAATGGGCCGAAAATAACAAATTGAAAACAAAACAAACAAATAATAAAATTAGGCTGAAATAATAAAATACTAATGAAATACTATGGAAACCCTCCTACATCAGTCTCCTCCACCTCTGAAGAACTCGACCCCGAGTTGTCATTCTGATAAAGAGCTTCCCATGCATGTTGACTCTTCTAATGAACAAGAAAACACCCTCCTGGATCCCATTGAGTGAAATGGACAGATGGTTGGTTTGAAAAATATACCAACTCTAGGACCTGTTGTAGAATTATTTTAGATCCATTCCAAAAATCAACACTATCAATCTTTTGAATGATACCATCCAGGTCTGGTATGCAACCATGTATGTACCAGTTCATGCACAAGAATTCAGGACGTACCACCATAAAATGAGTTACTTGGATGATCTTCCAAAGGACTAGTGCCTCTCCTTTTCTCACTTTTTTCATTAGCATCCTTACTTAATTCCATTTAACTTGAAACCATTTCATAAACAAAGTTTTGGGAAATAGGAGAAGATTATAGTGAGAACTTTGTGAGGAATTTAGGATGAGAGAATATTTGAGAGAAGAACAATTTCTATTTCTTGAGAGGATACTTTGATTCTTGTTTGCTTGCTCGGTTTACAAATGACAAGCTCTCCTCTGTATATAGGCTCCAAGGGAGAGTTCTAGACACATCCTATGATAACTTTCTACACACTTCAAGAGAGAGTTCTACACACTTCTCTCATGAGAGTTCTACACACTTCTCTCAACTACACTTAATGATATTTTTACCAATCTAGTTCTACATGACTCTAGGACTTTCTATGGGCTACACCACTTATTAGATAATTGGGCCTAACACTTGATTATTCCAATGGACCAAATCAAGTTTATTATCCAACATCCCCCCTTAAACTTGATTTGTCATTATTTAACCTGATAGTCGCCAAGTCTTCTTTTCTTTTTACCTTGTGTCGTAGAGGTTGCTTGGTGTACGCCTATTCTTTTTTGATGACTCCATTCAAAAAGGAACATTTCACGAATATCCGATAAATTCTTAGTTTGTGTTGAGAAGCTCGATAAATTACGAGCTTTACGATATCCTGGTGAGCGGCTCGGGATAAACACGTTTTCATAATTACCCTTTTTGTTGTAGCCATTTGCAACTAGTCTTGCCTTGTGTCCTTCAAACTTTCCTTTGACGTTCTTTTTTGTCTTGTTCATCCACTTGCCATTGGTAGCCTTACGATCTTTTGGAATTGAGATATGGTACCTTATATTATCCTTCTTAATAGCTTGAACTTCTTTGTCTCTTGGATTTCTCCATCTCTTCTCTTGCACAGCTTCTTCAAAATTCCCTAGTTCATAACCTGCAGAAAGACATAATAATGTGGGACTCTCCATTCCTTAAGTTTCCTCATAAAGATCTTCAAGCCTTTGTGGTGATAAGGGCTCTGTGTTATCATAGAGATCTTGAAGACTTCGTGTGCGCGTCGTAATTCTTTCACTGCTTGTATCTTCAGAAGTGGGTGATGTCGGTGAACGGGGCACTTGTTGAACTTCTTGAGACGTTTCTTCTTCGAATTCGGGAAAGAAACTGTATTCCTTTTTGTGTGCTCCAAAGTACCATTCTCCTTCTTCATCAAAGACCACATCTCGGCTAATTACAATCTTGTTGTTGTTTGGATTGTATAACTTGTAGCCCTTTGAGCTTTGATCATAACCAACAAAGATGACCTTTTGACTCTTATCATCAAGCTTTGCTCTTTTTTCATCTGGAATGTGAACATGGGCTACACTCTCGAATACCCTCAAGTGTGAGATACCTGGCTTTCTTCCACTCCATGCTTCTTGTGGTGTCTTTCCCCACACACTCCTTGTTGGAGATCGATTAGATAGATAGACTGCACACGCCACAACTTCAGCCCAAAACTCTTTTGGTAGTTTCTTACTTTTGAGCATGCTTCGAGCCATGTCAAGTATTGTTTGATTCTTCCTTTCCACTACACCATTTTGTTGGGGGGATCTTGGAACTGTCAATGGACGTCTGATTCCATTCTCTTCACAAAATTCTTGAAACTCTTTAGAAGTGAGTTCTCCTCCTCGGTCAGTCCGCATAGCTTTTATCTGCCGACCACTTTCTTCTCCACAACAGCTTTAAACTTTTTGAAGGTGGTAAAGACTTCTTACTTTTTCTTTAAGAAATAGACCCATGTTTTTATTGAAAAATCATCAATGAAAAGGAGGAATTAATTGTTTTTACCTAGTGAGAATGACTTGATTGGTCCACAAACGTCAGCATGTATAAGCTCGAGCGGCTTCTTGGCTCTTGAGTTTGACTCCTTTGGAAAACTCATCCGGAATTGCTTCCCAAGTAAACATCCTTCACACAACTGGTCTGGATGGTTGATAGACGGAAGACCTCTCACCATATTTTGTTTTGCCATCAAGCTTAAGCTTCCAAAATTTAAGTGCCCAAATCGGAGATGCCAAAGCCATGAAGCATCATTGTAGGCAGCTTTGAGACACTTTGCAACATCATTTTGGATATTCAAGAAGAACATCCTATTTCTTGACATTAATACCTTGGTGATGAGATATTTTTTTTCATCTTTGATGGAGAGACTTGAATCTTTTATGCGTTATTTCTTGTTGGTCAAGTTGCGTGTTGTTGTATACAGAATCAGAACATTTGTTATTTCCTAAAGGAGTGTTATCTACTTAGGAAACTTTGGATGTGCACGAAGATGTTCCTAATGATGTGCCTACATATTAGATCTTTCCTTATTTTGTTATCATTCATGTGAAACGGATCACCGTTTGTTTGTGAGTTGTTCTGAAGCCCAACAAGACTCTATGACCCATATTGCTTCAGTATATAAACAAGACTACAATACCTAATTATGTATTCAAGCTGTCATCGTTTTTGAAATGGGTTTATCAGATAACCTTTGCTCATAGGATCTAAGTGACCCCATCAGCCCTTAGCTGTCTACAAGGTGAAGCATAATCCAGACGGTTCAGTCCAAAAGAACAAAGCGAGGCTTGTTGCAAAGGGCTATGCACAACAGCCCGGTGTTGACTATGAAGAGACATTTTATCTTGTGGCGTGTCTCGATACCATTAGAGCGTTAATCTCACTTGCAACCCAAAAAGGATGGAAGTTGTATCAGCTAGACGTGAAGTCGACATTCTTAAATGGAGAGCTAAAAGAAGAAGTATATGTGCAGCAACCTGAAGGCTTTGAAATTGAAGGCCAAGAAGAAATGATTTATAAATTGAAGAAAGCTCTTTATGGGTTGAAACAAGCACCAAGAGCATGGTATAACAATATTGACAATTACTTCATAGAGAAAGGTTTTGAGAAGAGCAAGAATGAGCCTACTTTGTATGTCAAACGACAGGGTCTGGTTGATATTCTAATTGTTGCACTTTATGTTGATGATTTAATCTTTACCGGAAATAACTTAAAGTTGATTGAAGATTTTAGAAAAGAAATGATGATGAGATATAAGATGAATGATCTGGGCATACTACATCATTTTTTTGGAATTGAAATTTACCAAGAGGATGATGGAGTCTTCATTTGTCAAAAGAAATATGCTGAGAAAATATTGAAGAAGTTTGGAATGTTTGGCTGCAATCCAACTAATACACCTTTAGTTGTGAATGAAAAATTGAAGAAAGAAGATAGAGGAAAGAAGGTCGATGCTAGTAACTATAGAAGTCTGGTTGGTAATCTATTTTATCTCACTAATACAATACCTGATATCATGTTTGCATCAAGTTTACTTTCTCGGTTCATGAATGATCCAAGCCATATTCATCTAGGGGCAGACAAAAGGGTGTTGAGATATATTCATGGCACTTTGGACTATGGAATCAAATACGAAAGCAAGGTTTAAAGTAAGTTAATTGGCTTTTGCGACAGTGACTGGGCAGGCTGCATGGATGACATGAAAAACACCTCTGGATATGTTTTCTCATTAGGTTCAGGAGCAATTTCGTGGTGCTCAAAGAAACAACAAATTGTTGCTCAATCTTCTGCAGAAGCTGAATATATTTCAGCTGGCTTAGCTACTCAACAAGCAATATGGTTGCAGAGAATACTTGAAGACTTTGGTGAGAAAGAAGAAGCTGTGACTATCCATTGTGATAATAAATCAGCCATTGATATGGCTAAGAATCTCGTCTTTCATGGAAGAACAAAACATATAGCCATCAAACATCATTTCATTCGAGAAGCAATTGAAGATGAGGAGGTGCAGCTGAGTATTTGCAAGACAAATGATCAAGTTGCTGATATTTTCACAAAAGCTCTTCCTAGAGAAAAAAATCCAGAAATTAAGAGAAGCTCTTGGAGTTCAAGAACAACACATTAAGGGGGAGAATGTTGAGTAATGTGCTATATCATAAATGCTTGTATTGGAAAAATGTACCTAGTATTGTAGAAGAATGTACCTAGGCTAATGTAAGTTCATGTATCAGATAATTAATGCTTTCTAGAGAGCTCTACAACTCACTATAAATGAGAGTTATCCACCATCTGATACGTAAGCAAAAAAAAAACAGAGAAAGTAAACAAAGAACCAAACAAGCATTATTCAGCCCCAAATTATTATTCCTCCTATTATTATTTTCTGCATAGCTTAGCAGACCAATCCCCTCTAGAATACCACCAACAGAATCGTTAGGAAAAGAACAGGAGAAACCTGCTCTGATAGCAACTGACACAGTCAGAAGTGTAGGCTAACAAGCGCTAAACCTGGGTTGAAAAGAAACAAGTGTGCAATCAACAAACTTGTGAAAATAGGGTTCCAGAATCCACCTGAAATCGAGAAAACTCTTTAAAATAATATTGAATGAATAAAAGTTGTCTCTTAGGCTATAACTGTTAAGCTTAAATAGGAAAATAATAGAGTAGTGCTAGTTGCTAGCATTATCCTGAATTAGTAACTTCAGTGTATATGTTCTAATTAAATCACTTTTTTCTTTTGTAATTTTTGACACGTATTATGCTTCCAAAATGTTCCTCTCGTTTACTTTCCATGGAAAGGACATAACAGAATTTTTTATTGACCACGAGGGAAGCATTGGATTTGTATAAGTATCTCAGATTCAACCCTTTATTTTTAACTATATCAATGATGTCTTGATTGTATAACATATCATATCTTTCTTTCTTTCTTTCTTTTCCATGGCTTTACTAGTCCTCTACTTTTCATATCTTTTCTCCTTTGTCCTCTTAGCCATTGTTATACAAAAAGTAGGAAAGAAGCTCAAGAACACAGACTCAATTTATAACCTTCCTAAAGGGCCTAGAAAGCTACCTATTATAGGAAATATACACAATCTGCTAAGCTCTCAACCCCATAGAAAATTAAGGGACCTGGCCAAAAAATATGGACCCTTAATGCATCTTCAACTTGGAGAGGTTTCCACTGTTGTCATTTCATCAGCTGAGTTTGCTCGGGAGGTTATGAAAACCCATGATATTCACTTTGCAACAAGGCCTAAAGTCCTAGCTATCGAAATATTGTCGTACAATTCCACAAGTATAGCTTTTTCTCCTTATGGTAATTATTGGAGACAGTTAAGAAAAATCTGCACATTGGAGCTTTTAAGCCTAAAAAGGGTCAACTCATACCAACCAATAAGAGAAGAGGTTTTCTCCAATCTTATCAAGTCGATTGCTTCAGAGAACGGATCGCCAATCAACTTCACTGAAGTTGTCCTTTCTTCAATATACACAATTGTTTCAAGGGCTGCCTTTGGCAATAAATGCAAAGACCAAGAAAAATTTACATCAGTGGTAAAAGAATCGGTAAAGATTGCAGGAGGTTTTGATTTGGGAGATTTGTTTCCTTCGTGTAAATGGCTTCAACATGTTACTGGTTTGAGGCCTAAGCTTGAGAAGTTTCATCGACAAACCGATGAGATATTGGAGAACATCATTGATGAACATAAAAGGGCAAAGAACACAAAAGTCAAAAGTGATCAAGGTGAGGTAGCAGAAGATCTGGTAGACGTTCTCTTAAAATATGAGGATGGTAGTGACCAGGATTTCTCGTTAACAAAAGACAATGTCAAGGCCATAATCTTGGTAAGTCGTAACCTCTTCCAAATACTTATTTACTATTGTAAAATTTAAATGAAATCTTTGAAGCTGTGAAATATTTTCTTCGTGATTTGTATACTATATTATGTAGTAATGGATTCTATGTACGACTTGTCTTTCGAAGGGTCCATTTACTTTCCATGTTTCATGTTTTTGTAAACATCGTCAAATATAGATTCAATATTTCTCTAACCATTTTCTTATACAAATTCTAAACATAGATTCAGCATTTTGAGAAACATCGAAAACGTCAAAATACAGGTTTATTTATTTCTGAAAATATATCATTATATGAATCTCCTCCCTATCACTACTACATGAATATCTCTTCAAACCTCGATCCTTGGATTAGATTGACCTATTGATAGTTTCTTTTCAGGACATTTTCGGTGGTGGAGGTGAGACATCAGCAAGCACCATAGATTGGGCAATGGTAGAAATGATAAGGGATCCAACAATAATGAAGAAAGCACAAGATGAGGTGAGAGAGGTTTTCAAAATGAAAGGAAGGGTTGATGAAAATTACATCAATGAACTCAATTATTTGAAATTTGTTGTCAAAGAAACCCTTAGATTACATCCTTCAGTACCTCTTCTGCTACCAAGAGAATGTGGTAAAGCATGTGAAATACATGGTTATCACATACCCATTAAGACTAAGGTGATCGTCAATGCATGGGCAATCGCAAGAGATCCAATCTATTGGACTGAACCGGAGAAGTTTTATCCAGAGAGATTCATTGACAATGCTGTTGACTACAAAGGGAGTAACTTTGAGTACATTCCTTTTGGTGCTGGAAGAAGAATATGCCCTGGGAGTACATTCGGTTTGAGAAATGTTGAGCTGGCCCTTGCGATGTTGTTGTATCATTTTGACTGGAAGCTTCCTGGCGGAATCAAAAGTGAAGAATTGGACATGACTGAGCAATTTGGAGCCACAATGAGAAGAAAAGATGATCTTTTACTATTGCCATTTGTTTATCATCCCTTGAATGTCACATGAGCTTCAGAAGAAGAAAATGAAACTTTTGATAGTGCTAATAATATATTTAGCAGAGTGACAATAAGATACCTTCTATCGGTAGAGAGAAGTGGTATATGGATTGATATAAGAGTTATAAAAAATGAAGATTGTGCAACTTATTCTTAATAATCAATGTTTTCTAGATTGTATTTAGTCTGTATTGTTTTCATTCATCCTTAAGCCCTTTTATAAAGGATTGAAAATTGCCTTTCCCTCCCATTCAATAAAAACTAAATGCTAACCCTTGCGTTGCACATGTTATCTTTTGAATTCTTAGCTGATGACGAATTATTTGATACGGAAAATATAATAGAAATAGATACAAATTTTATTCATTCATTGGTTTAACGTTTACGGCAGAAAATAAAGAGACCAAACATGTAATTTTTTATAAGTTAGAGTAACCCTAAAAGCATTAAGCTTGAACTTAATGACATGTTGCCTTCCCTTTAAGTTTCTTCTTAAGCAATAACTATACCTACTGGATCAATCGCCTAAATTTCTCTAAATCTGGGGGATGTGGTAACAAAGCCGAAGAGCATGGGAGGCTTAAGCTTGAGAAATCCCGATGGATTGATGATGATAATAATGATAATAGAATCTAGTCGTGTATTTGGAAGTTTAGAGGCGCATGAAAGAGTTAGAAGTTTTATTTTGTATTGTAGTTCATTGTAAGCTACTCATTAATCAATGAAAATGCTAAACTGAAGTCTGGTGATTCGAAGTGCCATTGCTGTGCACTGAATGAGGAAACGATTCTTCATGAGTTAAGGATTGTCCGTCTATTGGTGAACATAATTTGGATTCATATGGTTCCAAGATGATGAGGGAGGCTATTTTTCTCCTCAAATATTCATCAACACATATATTTAAGCTTGAAGCGAAATGATCTTGACCAAAACGAAGTTTAATGGAATGCTTTCTGGACTATAGCTTGTCACTTAATTTGGACATGGAGAAATAAAGATATTCATGAAGAAAAAAAGTATGTGCCACATCTTTATCCTTGGTTCATATTTGAAGAATGGTGACAGAATATGTTAATGCAATGCATAGAGAGGATTTCGCTCATCATAACTGTTCATGTACACCTTAAAGTTACACGTTGTTTGAGAATCGAGGCCAATAATAGTTTATATACAACATCCGCCATTCCTTAATCTGTTCTGCACTACTACCACACTCTCCTTCTCGTCTTAAGTGGATATAGGGTGTTATCAATAAAAGTTTAGCTGTTAAAAAAAGTAATATTGTGGTGCCTTTTATAAAGCACAAGAGTGAGAGCTTATTGAACGACCCAAAGTGGACAATACCTTATAAAGTGGAGTGGCAAACTTGAGAGTGGAACGGAACAATCATCATATGAGAATTATGCAAGTTATGATTCGATGGAATCCTCCATCCGTTGGTTGGATAAAATTAAATACTGATGAAGCTTAATTCGCAAAATGAAAGGAGAGTGTTGGGTTGCTTCACTAAAAAAGTGGCTATTGCAATGCATATATGGCTGAATAGTGGGAAGGTTTGAAGTTTGAAAAAGGGAAGTAGAATGTCATGGGAGAAAGACTAGTGCAACGGATCAACCAAATTCTTCTAGATTGGACGGTGAAGCAAATTTGTGTGTTGAAACGCTAGTAATATGCGATAGGAATCGAATGATGATTTTGTGGTTTTTAACTCTTGTCCGGATCAGCTGAGATAATTTTATTTAGCGTATATTGCTGAAGTTGTGACTCCTTGTTTAGTTATTTTGTAGTTTTTTGTTTTGAGCTTAGACCCTCTTGTATTCCAAAAATAATAATTTAGATTAAATATATCTAAAAAAATGATCGATTTTTTTTTTTGTTGGTGGCCAAACCCCAGACCTTGCATATTTTATGCATTGTCCATATCAATTGAGTTAAGATCACGAGGACATCCATTTTTATTAATAACTAGGGGCAAATGGAGTAAATCTAGTACAATTGTTATTATAATTATTAAATCAGGCTACAAATTTATTGGAATATAAAATTACCTTTTTTTTTTTTTTTTACGAATGGAATATAAAATTACCTAAATAGAAAGCTACAACTTCAAGATTTATATATAGCGCCAAAACCAAAGATGCCGTTTTTTCATTTTTGATAGTCAAGCCAAGATGCGATTTTCAATTTTGTCGTTAATACTTTTTTGAGATAGTCATTATGATTTGTGTTCTTTTTACCTTAAATTTTGTCCTACGAGATCAAGTTGTTGATGATGTGATTTAATTAGCTTATCTGTTCCTAAAAAAAAAAAACTAGCTTCTATAAATGGAAAAAATAAAATAAAACAGTGACTAGTCCATGTGGAATTTCCTTCACTTCCACTCTTTGGTAACTGGGTCTAGTGTTACACTAGCTTACTTACTTTACAATATTTGAACAACATAGTTAAGTCAACGTCTTGTTATTTAACTCATCTCCAGTTAAAAACCTCTCTTTTGTCTTCGGTGAGTCTTTTAACTTTTGTAGATTTGAATGAGCGTCAAACTCTTGTCCCAAAAGTGGTGACAGTATGTCTAAAACTATTACATATTTAAACGATTAAAATTTGGCTAAGTCTCAAAAATATGGTTAATAGTCATCGAGATTTAGGTCAATTTATGAACATACACAAACTCATAAAAAGCCTTAAGAATAAATTATAATTGAATAAAAATAAATATTGGAATGGTATTCAAAGGAATTTCAACATGTTACATGGTTCAAGTAATTACAGAGAAGATCTTCTACATTACCTAAGTTAGGAAATTAGCTACTCATGCTATCTAAACATAAAAAATTAAATATGTAAAATAATTCATGAAATAGGATCACCATATGATGACTCCTTGCCTCTCGGATGCTTCTGATCATTGGTAACCTTCCTAAATCACGATTTTGCCTGCTTCTGATCGTCGATACATGCTTTTTCCAACGAGGGATGACCTCTTTCTTTGTAGGTGAGTGTTTTCAATATTTTGGCACAGTTTGTGCTAGCGATATGCACAAACATTTTGTGCATCGCGCATGAGCTGAGTTGTGTATTTGATCTTCCATCTTGGTTGCGCAACACGTAGCGCATAACACGCATCACACATGAGGCAGTATTTGTCCAATCATCTTTTTTTTTTTTTATATCTTGTAAAAAGCATAGCACTACCGTAGAGTTGTCTGTTTTAGGTCATTTGAAGTGGTTCAAGGTCTTGTGCTCATAATTTCTCTTCCATGCTCATCCATCTATTTATTTGGTACTTGGTCCGTGATGCTGCCCATTTTGCTTGGAACCATAA
>Ga0315914_1006000_pt1 | contig 17443 bp, 14 predicted proteins | sample MpolenodulesMG_FD_203920 | JGI IMG/M metagenome (GOLD analysis project Ga0315914, IMG submission 203920) | Medicago polymorpha root nodule microbial communities from Los Angeles, California, United States - elongated nodules | ecosystem: Host-associated > Plants > Roots > Nodule | place: USA...
AGTAATAAATAGTTAAGGTTATAATAGGAAAAGTAACATTAATGTTGCATTGGTATTGTAAAGCGACATATAATTTGGGACAAATTTTTTCTCTAAAGCGACATACAATTTGGGACGGAGGGAGTACTATTTCTTTTGTTTCTCTTTAATTCTGGTTCCTATCAAGTCTTCTCCTCTCCACCTTAACTATATCCACCTTCCTTGTCTGTTAGGTCGGACCAGGTTGGTAGAAAGTAGAAACCAAAGGATCCTGTAATCAAACAACAGAAACACAGCACAAGCAAGAAGAAACAAACAGTAATTAAGGAGAATAGGGTGCTTTATTGATAATAATGATAATAGTAGTAGAGGGTTGCTCTAACTACTCCCATAGCAAGGCTCCGACACAACTCAGAGAGGAATCCTACTATGGTCCTAACAGAAACTTATTCCGTCATGCTCATCACTCCTGAGAATTCCCCTTTATATACAACTAAAGAGAAGTCCATATTTAGCACTCCTTTATCTCCACTAACCCAACTATTGGAGTTGTTTGCTAATGTGGTTTTCAACAGCCATAAGGATTGCCTCCACCTCAATGCAGTGGTTATGTAGGAAAATGAGATAAATTTGGGTAACAGAGGTTTAGGGCTAGTCGAATTTTATTGATGGAAAGAAAAAACGGGAGCTTGAGGTTTGTGTTCATTAGAGGACCTCAAACAAGGTCAATATACCGAACAAACACCCAATTTTTTGTAGTAGAAGAATTAATTGATGAATTTTTTGGGCTTGCTCTTTTTTCTAAAATAGATTTATGTTGGGTACCACCACAAGGAATATGAGCATAAGTTCGCTCTTTGTACTGATCATGCCTGATGCCCTTATATGATACATGCCTTCTGGATTGAACAATGCACTAGCAATGTTTCAAGCCATTTTGAATTTTGCTTTCAAGATATTCCTATGGAATTATGTTTTGGTCTTCTCTGACAACATTTTGATGTACAGTAGGAATTGGCACGACCATTTGACTGACACACTTGAGAACAGTATCATATGTCTTTTTCATTCTATCGAAAATCAATTTTACGGTATAGACGCTTATGGCTGCGATAATGATTCCTCTTGTATTACGGCCTATACCACAATGGTGCTGTCCATAAATCAAACGCATGGACTGGATATCGAGTTTCCAACAACAACAAAAAAAGAGCTCACTCTCTTTAGGGTTTTGGAGTTGTTTTTTCACTACCCTGCTATGGCAGAGGACGTATTCTTTCTTTTATTCATTGCTTCTGTTTTTTTTTGTTACATAAAAGTTTACCTTCGAGTACAAGATTAATTGTTTGCAATTCAGAACACATGAATTGTTTGCTTAGAGTAAATGTGAATTGCAGGTTATGCAGATTATAACTCTAGAAGTGGTAAGCCCGTTGCTGGAGCTAGTAGAGCTGACGTGAGGCAACCTGATGTCCAGCAAGACCGAAATCTGAAAGAAGATATTTTGGACGCAAATCTAAAATCCAAATTGCCTCCAGAACGAGCTGAAGACAAGCCTAGTAGTTCAGGGTTAAGGCCAAAAGGTGATAACTTTGTCTGATTTTCGTTTGATTATTTTTTATATATATCCCAGACCCTGCGTATGCGGGAGCTTTAGTGCACCACATTGCCCTTTTTATATGATTAGGGAAGTAACCCTCTGAGGTGCATTTAAAGAAGTTAAATCCAGAAAAGAGAAAGTTGCATCTGGAATTTGATATTTTTTCCTTTTATCCAGAAAGAGCTGAAGACAAACCTAGTAGTTCGGGGACAAGGCCAAAAGAAGGTGATTCCTTTGCTTGTTATTCTTCTGCTTATTTCACTGTGTAAATGATACAGTAGTAATCTTGAGTTACATATAAAATTAAAACCAGCAAGAAAAAGTTTCATTTGCATTTGATATTATTTCATTTAGTTGCTTGCAACGGTATCTGCTTGCCATGTGACAGAAATGTCAAGATATAATTGACATTGCTTATTCAAAACCCTTATACAAATGTGAAGTCATGGAGAATGAACATGATGGGAATGCAACTAATAATAAGGGAGTTACGGGTAAACAAAAATATGGGGGTTTATGGAAAGGAAAGCTAAGAAGACTAGTAAGGTGGCAGAGAGAGAATTGAATTAGTTAGTAATGGAATGTGCTCCTTGTTTGGATATATGGAGCAATTCATAAGAGAGGGTATGATGGATTTTTTCTGTTATGGATTTCTGTGTTGGAGCTTTGATCTGGGAGTAGCTAGAGAGATCTTCTAATACCATTTTCCTATATCATCAATAATACACATATTTCCATCAATTTCATCTGTATTTCTGTTTCATTTTCTTTGCATTTCCTGTGTTCGATTCACCGTGTTCGTTGATTTGTACCAGAACTGATCAATCAGAAAAATATAGAAAAAAATTATGTATAATAGATGAACAACATCGGGTATCAATGCCTTTTCCCAGTTAAGTGAAATTCGCTGCATGGATTAAATGATTACGTAATGTTATCATAAATTATATTGGAAGGCGGACCAATTAATTTCTAATATCTCCTAATGATATTTTAAATGCTGAAATCCAATACTTTTGTTCTTGTTACAGTTGTGGAGTCTGTTCCTGTGCAAAATCAAGCAGCTGCACAAAAATTACTTCAGAAACTGAATCCACCATATCAGCGTGGTCGACATCCTAGGGGTCGGGGACGTAGGGGAAAGGGTCAAGAAGAGGATGAAGTTGTATTTACTCTGGAAGAATATGAAAAAAGAAAGGCCCAAGTAAAACCTTCTAATAATGACGAGGTTCTAGATATTAGCCGTGATGAGGATCTTGCTTGGCAGCTTCAGAATCAATTTAACCTCGAACATTCTCAGGTCTGTAGTTTAATTTCTTTTAGGGATGTTAGTGATCTGAACTGTTTTAGGTTTTCTTCCTGTTCATCATTCTACCTTTGCAATACTTGTTTCAATATCCCGTGTCTTGATTAGGTACAAAGGGGTCCTCGGGAATCTGAAGCGGAGAACATTCGAATGAGCATGTTCACATATGAAAAGGATTCTGATGATAGCTATCAAATGGGAAGAGGAGGAAGAGGTAGAGGAAGGGGTAGAGGTAGGGGAAGGGGTAGAGGAAGAGGGAGGGGAAGATAAACTTCACATAATTGTGTGTCTTGGATATTTTTCTTCCTTTTATTTTCAAATTGATCTTTTTTAGATACTGAAGTAGAATTCATTGATATGTGAGTCTTATCTCTCTCCCATCAACCTTTATGTAGATATGCTTAACATTTCATCACCCAATATCTCCATTTTCTTTTGTATACGAATTTCAATATCTCAATTACTCAGGGATTGTTCAAACAATTATTTAGGGAAGAAAATCTCATAATTTGGTGAGGGTTATGCTGTGATGATGTGAATGCATGATTGGCTGAATGGTTATCCGTATAATTTGTGTCCTTTAAAAATGATGGTCCGTTGCTTTCTTTGCGTAATTTTTCTTTATTTTGAATAATATTTACGAGTCTGATGCAGTATTGTTGTTCTGGAATCCCAACATAGGATGTTAGTTTTTCATAATGTTGTCTCTCCATGCTCCGCGTATTCAATATTTATAAAAAAAAAAATTACCATTAATAATTGAATAAATAGTTGTTTTATTTATAGTTTATCATGCTTTATCATGTATTTTTTACTTCTAAATATTATTTAGGAGATTTTCAATCCCACATGTTTTTCCATTTTACCCCATTTTTTGGGTTATTTTATTCGATTTTTTTTTTATTTTTATGAAATCTTGGATTATATATAATCTGGAAACTCTCGCAACTCAAAAGACGACATATTTGCCACTATATCAGTCTATAATCATGTGTCATGGCTCATAATAGTTTGGCAAATAAAAACCGAATACAATATTTTCAAGTTTTTCCCTCAATATTATTTTCAAGTTTTATAATTTGAATCGTGTCAAACCCCCTTGAGACCGGTAATTAAACGTAACGGAATTGATTATATTGATGAACATCGGATTATGTAAAACCGAATTGGTAAAATATGTTTCAGCAAATAGAATTTGAAATGTATCAGCATTCAGCATAGAAACAATACACATATTTCAAACACTGTCTATTTGCAACATATCTATTAGCAACACACATCAAAACATATTACCAACACATTAAAATATATTAGGAATGCACAAGTAATAAAACACATCATGATCATAATGTTATACAACCAAATATCAAAATCATACAAAATATCGAAAACGATATATCTTGAAATAAAAATAAGTAAAACTTACTGGGTAACATGACCTCTAGTATCCCCTTCTATGCAGGTGTCACCCTGTGTTTTTAATAGTTGTTTTCAATAGGAAATTATTCTAGTCGAAGTTTAAGTTTATTCATGGTGTTAAACTGGAGGCAAATTATATTCGACAATTATGATGGATCTTGACATTTTGAAAGTCTTCAAATTCGACAATAAATAATTCAAATCCTTTGTGAAGAGGCAAAGTTAAGGGTTGAAGATTTGTGGAAACACCTTGAATATGTCAAAGATTTGTGATACCACATGCATACTGCATAGTCAAGTTGTTGTTGTGTCGTTACATTGTCGTTAATGTTGAGTTGTCGTCGTCGTTGTTGAATAGTTGTTGTTGATTTAAATGCTAAGTGGAAATAAATGAAGCATATGTGAAATATTATTGATAATAAATATATGTGAAATATTATTGATAATAAATATATGTGAACTATTATTGTTGTTAACTATTGTTGTTTAGGTTGTTAAATTCCGTTGATGAATTATATGCTTATTATTATTGAATGTGAAATCTCACCCCTTCTGTTTGAATGTTGCCTCTACGTGGGTAACGTGCAGACAACCAAGATTAGCTACTGATGTGAGTTGACTCTCTCGTGTGTCGTCTTAGGGTCGCTCTGATACGTAACGGGATGAGGATATTTGTTATGTTTTCCATTGTTGCGTATTATTTATGAATTATGTTGTTGAACCTTTTGAATCAGGATTTTCATTAATGTTGTTATGTTGAGGCCGTAGTGCCAAAGTTGTTGAACTATGAATCTATTTTCCACTGCGATGTTTTGTTAAAATGGTTTTAATAGATAGTAACTTTACTCTATTTATATTTTAAATGTAGTGTGACATTTCATTTTACGTTGAATACTCTGATTATTTGTATTATTTACATTGTTGGGAAAATGGGGTGTTACAGAGGCAATACTAGTCGTACAACATTTATACTCAGTGATAAACAAGAAAAATACATTATCTTTTACAGTTGTCCATATTTAAATCAATCCGACATTTCATTAAAATTACACGAATGTTTGAAATTCATCAAAACATTAAAGAGTGTCCATAATTAAATAACACATTACATAACATTACATATCATTAAATTAAATCTCTATTGATATTCTACGCACTTGCAGATGGAACGAACACACATATATAATATACTATCTTCCACCATATTCCTACACATAAATCCGACGTTGTTATACAACACATTACATAACATTACATATCATTAAATTAAATCTCTATTGACATTCTACGCACTTGCAGATGGAACGAACACACATATATAATATACTATCTTCCACCATATTCCTAAACATAAATCCGACGTGTTATCGTCGTGAATAAGCCGAGGCATATTGCTCGTCGTTTTCCACGCGTGTTCATCTTTATCTTCTCCTAGGTCTATGCAAGGCATTTGAGCAAATAAGTGATGTGTATATTGATTTTCACCAAGATACTCATAATATGTGTTAAGTTGTGCCTTCAAATCATCAAGAGAGTCGAACGACGTTATCATAACCTTAATTGTCTTTTTGAAAGAAGAGTACCTAACACAGCCTTCAATTTTTGCAACCTCAGACATGTTGACTTGACAAAAGCTTTATGAAAAAAATAATAAATTAGAATGAAATTAAATGAAACATAATTACCAATAAAAATGTAAATCAAATGCGTAAACACTAATAACGAATAAATAAGTATTGCACTAGTTTCACCACATAAAAGTCGTATTTTCATATATTTATATAAATTACATAATGTTAGTTATATATTGGCCACAAAAAAATTGGCGTTACAATATCGACCCCAAAAAATATGTCGGTGTAATTTCTAAAAAAAAAAAGGATTAACACCGACAAAAATTCACTCATATCGCATCAAGTGAAATTGAATCTTCTTCATCTTCCCCAATAACTTCAAATTCTTGCATTGCTTTTTCGGGAGTGTTGCACAAAATAGGTTCCGCTTTGTTTGACTCCTTTTTTGGTTGGGGCAGTTTCTCTCCCTTTTCAATAATCATGAGATCTCGGAACCTATCGTGTTGATCCAAGTACTCATCTTTCCAAGTCATTGCCTGTTCATTCTTGTGATTCTTCCACTCCGTAGATGATGGAGGTAGTGGACAACCATCCTTCAAAAAAAAAAGCACAAAATGATAGGGAATTAAGCCAAGGCACATGATGGGGGGTTTTTGCTTTTCTGGTGGTACCCTTCGTAGTGGGAAAAAAGATTTCGAAGTTCCAATATCATGATTTGTCAAGACCACATACCTATTGTAATAATTAGCAACAATGTGTCTCATGTCATGAAACGCCAACCACTTATCAACAAGTGTAATACCTCCACTATTTGTGGGAGGATGTAAGCCATTCAAAATGTAATTATAACGATCTTCACCGGCATATATCCCACATAATCATTTCTATGATCTTTGAACTTTTGAATAAGATGTCTACGAATCATGATATGATTTTCTTCGGTTAATCCCATGAACTTGGCTATAGCCCGAAATCCACAATGTCCATCGTCTATAACATCTACCACTTTTTCAATAAATGGAACCATGAACTTTGGTATATGATGAGTAAAACCGCAAGTGCACGGTTCTACCGAAGTAGTAAAAAGAGAGTATCGTTCCAACCGGGAGTTGTTCAACTTAATTAACTTTTAGAAGATGATGAGAAGAAGGTTCAGTTGTAAAGATTGGATTTTTAACGGTTTAAAAGAATAATAATAAAAAGCGTCTTGGGATTATTGGTTCATCATAATAACAAACCCTTCACAAACAAACCCTAAACCTAAACTTTACATTCGATCTACTTTCTAAAGACAAGTTTCTCTTAAGCGTATCAAAGCTTCTTTCGAAGTCAGTGAGTGTGTTCCTCTAGCAACCACGCCTATTCTCATGGTTGATTGCTATTAGAATCCTTGAATAACGAAACTTTATATGTCTCAAGGTTTGCTAGACTATTCTCATGTTTCGCAACCTTTGTCTAATTTCACTTGTTCCAATATCAAAGATCCACTGTCAGATTATGAATTGATATTTGTGATGATGAATTAACAAATACTAACCCTCCGCTGTCGCATTATGAGTTTGGTATTTCTTAATTCATTATAAAAACAGTGAAATTAGATTAAAAAGTAGATTTATATAAAATTAGGGTTTATGGCTTGGTTTGATTAGGATTATGTCATTAGACTTATCCAACAATCCCAAGAGAACAAGAGTCTACTCACTCATGTTCATCGTAGACATAGAAGAGAAGAAGAAGAACATAAAGTAAATAACAAGAAAATAAAGAAAGAACTTTTATTAAGAAAGACAATTGTCACTATTGAATTCCAAGAACAAAAGATGAATTGTTGTGATAGCTAGCTACTCTATTTATATTCTATAATGACTTAAGCCTTAAGAAATATAACACTAGAATGTTCCACAAGAAACCACGGGCTTTTAGGTCAGAAATAAACTAATAGGTAGCTTGTCCGGAAAGCAAAAAGCGGCAAAAGAGGCTTCTGGGGTTGGCACGGCCATGTGGCTGGTGGCACGGGCCGTGCCAAGCTTCTGACTTGGGGAAATATATTTTTGTCTTCAAACTCTGTATTTTCAGCCCGAATCAGCTCCAAATCCTCTTTCTTTTGCTCCAAGACTTAATCTTTCAATTATTTGATCCTGAAATATAATAACTTACAATTGAAGTAAAATAATTCTAAAAAGGAAATAATATTAAATAAAATAAACTCAAATCTAAATAAAACAGACTCAAATATTATATTAAAAACACTAATTATTGACTCATCAGCATACATGCAATAGGGCTCAAAATTGGAATAGACGTTGGAACCGGAATAGGATTTGGAAACCGAGTAGGTGGTGGAAGTGGGGAACATGATGTTTTACCAAGACGAGCACCTTTCCTTTTAGGAAATGATGATGTTGTTGGGTGATGGTGACAGTTGGCTATCCGGATTTTAGGAATCAACAACCTCCCACGAAGAAGGGATTCAACTAGTCGATGCCACTTTTACTCTAGACCTCACAATATCCACTTTTTCTCGGCTCCCTTGGTTGGTATTTTTCGTGGTGGTGGAGACAACATGGTGGTGTCAGGAAATGTCAACTGCCGCAAAACCTCTTTCATTTCTAGCTTCATTTGATAAGAGACTTTCTTGAGACGTTTTTGATACCATTCCACTCTTCCTCGACAGAAAAGCCATCTTCGTTACTTTCTTGACCCATAGATAACTTATGCCAATGATGATGTATCTCATCCAATAAAATGTGCTTGTCATCACAGATTTTGTAGCAATAAAGCATGCACGTGGTAGTCCATACAATGTCTTTTGAACACAACCACAAATTTCCTTGTCCATGCACAATGTTCCCTACAATGTTCCTCTTCAAAACAATGTTGCCCAAAGCATATCTAGACATATAACCCCCTAACCAAGAGTACAAAGTGGCATTTTTGAATCTATGTTCCAATACGGTACAACTCTGACCAAATGATGTTTGTATCGCAGTTAACTGCATCACCAACATATCATGTATTTTCTCCCAACAAGTACCCAAATTACCATACTATTGCTCAAATATTTCTTTACTAAAGCATGAGCCGTTTCTACCCTGTTGGTGGTTCTGCAACCAAGATGCATCACATGGTTTGTCCATGCCCTCACTATTTTCTCCTTAACTTCATCCAAGGTGGTCATGACATAGGTTAGGAAAATTGATAAATCATTACAAACATCTTGGAATTCCACTAATGCATTTGCATATAATTTTTGAGTGGGTGATTCAACAATAACATCTCATGCTCTCATTATCTTCTTCTCTACATCACCATGTATCACCTCTTTCCCATTCTTTTTTCCCAAAGGATATCTAAGGTCTAAGATGCACCTTGATTTAACATTTTTTTGCACATGAAAGTAACAATTCATTGCATAACTTTTGGGGAGAACATTTGCAACCGCGTTCATCAAAGCCATATCCCTGTCAGTCAAAACCACCTTAGGCATATTCATCTTTGACGTAAGAAGTTTACGCATCATTTGTAAAACCCAAACAAAATTTTCCTCTTTCTCATGTGTCCCAGATCCAAAGCCAACCGAATATGTCAAATATTGAATTTTGGGGGTTTAGATGGAAGAGGAAGGAAAGTTGATGATGAAATAATGAGTAGGGGGAGCAGTTGGATTTTTAATAAGATGGAACGGTCTATCGGCAATTAACTGCCGAGAAATTCAAAAAACCGACGGCAGTTAATTACCGAGAAATAGTGAACTGGCGACAGTTAACTGCCAAGGGGTATTATGGTCTTTTACATGTGTGTTTCAGTCTTCTTATGTGTGTGAACGACAAATAAAAAAAAAAAAAAAATCTGATATTCGATTTGATGGTCCGTTTTGAAGTTATTGACAAGATTAGTCATATCTCATTGGTTCATAAAATATTAGATCGAGAAAGAAATACCATAGCTTTCCCCATTATCATTTTTCTTAAAAGAAAAAATTAACCACAACTCACACACTAAATATTAAAAAGTAGATAATTGTATGTTCGAATCCGCTTTCAGTATATAGTATGTGTCTCGTATTGGTCACTATAGATCCTAAATTATTTAAATTAACTATGTGGTATTCGTATTTTTTTTTAAATCCATGTCATACTATTAATTATTTTGGAGATAATTTTTTGTTAAGAACTTGGAGCACGTTTATGAAAATTGTAAACGATAGTGAAATAAATAAAGTTATACAAATTAACCATGCTGAACTTTTTTTCTAAAAAACTCGGCATCCAGTTTAACGATTGACTAATATAGGAGATTAATCTCACTATCCAATAATGAAGAATTCGAATGAGAGAAGCACACTCCAATGATTCATGCTCTTGAGGTACTAGTTATTTTGTAAGCAAGATAATTAAAATAAACAAAATATCAAAAGAAAAATGCCCTACGTCTTACAATTGTGTTCTTTCGAAGGCATATCTTCGTGCAATCATTGGAAGTTAACCATTGTGAACTAGGGGTTCGTTTAGATTGAACTTATTTTGAGTTTATGTAAAACAACTTATGCAAAAAAATAACTTTTTATTTATTATTCATGAGCTTATTAAGGTAGTTTATGAAAAAACAACTTACGAAGATAAAGTTTTCGTTAGTGAGAATTTATGAATTAATATAAGAGTTTATTTATTTACATAAGCTTATGTTTCATAAGCTCAATCCAAACGGGGCCTAGGTGCGTTGGGAACTATGGGGTGAATTTACAATTATTTGAAAATTATATTACCACAATTAAAAACTCATTTTCTTATTGGCACGGCAAGTTACATAGTTCTTGTTTGTTTAATTTTATTATCTTACATATTTTTAAATCAGTGTTATTGAGACAACTCATTTGGATAAAATTACCTTTTGTTTTTGGGGGTAACGAAGTTGTCAACTTCCAATAATTTAGCGTAAACTGTACTAAATAGGAAATTTTGTGGCTTATTTAATGAATTCCAACCGCTTGAAGTTGGCAATGGAGAAAGACTTAACATTGAGAAAGTCTCCAACCACAAAATTAATTATTACCAAAATAATGATATTTCTAATTTATCCTGTTTTTGCTTTTCAATGGATATTGATGTGAACTTTGTCAATCTTATATTACCATAATTATTTAAAAGGTTAGTTATACAATAAAGAACTTTCTAACTCTTATCAAAATAAGCTTTTCAAACTTTAAAACTATATTAAAAAAGAACTACTCGCAAGCTTAACCTCATGTTCTAAACACTCCAGAAAAAGTTTGTGAAGAGGAGCACGCATGCACAAGCATAGCCCACTCTAACTGTACTAGGAATAGTATTAGAAAATATATGACTCCTTTTCAACTCCCTCCATCCCGAATTAACTGAGCCAAAAGTTCATTTCACACGTATTAAGAAAAATGTATAAATGAAGGAGAGAGAAAAATAGTTTTAAGTGCACTTGTTAAGTATTGGTGCATTCTTCACTATCAGTGAAATATATTGAATTGAGAATGATGAAAATAATATTAATTAGAGTTATAAAGGAAAAAAAGTAATTAATATTGTATTGAAAAGTGAAATGACTATAATTTAAATGGTATAAACACCCCATAAAAATTTCCAAAACACATTAAAACATTTCGGATTTTAAAATCATGAAAAACTTTTAGGGTGGAAAAAATAATTGCCAAAATATATTTATATATCCATTTTTGGAAAAGTCATCCGCTTCATAGACTATTTGAACAATTTGAAATACATTTAACCAAACTTTATTATTATTAATGAAATGAACTAAATTCTTTAATAGTAGTGATTTAGTTGAAAAGCACACACGAGAGGAAGGGCATATTTATTGCATGATGGCATATTTATTGCATGATAGCATAAGTTAACAGATTCTTAGCTCCTAGGTGGGAGTTGGGAACATGACAGACGCTAGATTATACATTCACAGTTGTCGAACCTCACATAAATAAATACTAAGCCTTTATTATGAAACCGTTGTTAGTTACCTATCCACAATCCAATTAACAAGCAATAACTTTCATTGAAAAAAAATAAGGCAGAACCATATATAACAACAATTTAATATACATGCTTAGCCATTTTGAAGAAAAAATTAAATAATATTGATAACACCTAACAGTACCATAACCATATATGAATTGGAAGATGGAGCAGAAGAAGAATAGAGTAGGAGCTAATTACAATGAGAATGAGATTTTTAACTACCCTATCCCTCTTTCACCCGTTGAATTAACACATATTAGTATACATTTATGACACAGATCTCATGAAAACAAGTAAGGCTTCATAGGTGATATCCAATCTGCACCTCCAGCTGATAGTGAGTTAAACATTTAGGTGCTCTGTGATGGAATCTGATTCAGAACATCAAAATTGTTGATAGGTTTTGGCCTCCACCCAGTTCTACCCCTAACAATCTCGGCACCATCATCGAGTCGAAGCAAGTGTTTGCATTCAACAAACCCGCTGTCAGTTAAATTTCCAATGTCAGCACCAGAGACAGATGTCAGGGACTGAAGTACACTGTTCCTGCCACATTCCCTCCTGTACTCCAAAGTCATGGAATGCAGCTCATGACTCTCCAAAATTGGCTGTGGAGCACTCTGCAGCAATCAAACGACAATCCCTTTGGTTAAGCGGCCTGATAAGTTTATTGACTAAACAAATAATCAAACAGGGATTTTAATCCTATAAAGTGACCAATTCATTCTATGAGATAAAGTTAGCAATTTCAACTGTTGATATTAATTAAATCAATTGTTAATGTTACATGCACGTGTATAAGATTCATAGATGTGTTAAAACATCAACCATTGATTTGTTTATCAAAAATTAAGAATGCTAGACCTTATTAAGACGATCTCTACTAATAAATCTACACAATGATAAAAAACCAAGAACACGATAAAGCGAGGAGGGGAGTAGATATGACTGACTACAAGAAGAGAAAATAACCTCCAGAATCCACCCAATGTACTTCACATTATTAACATGCTGATTAACATCTAGATCATTCCATCTGGGCTGAAAATAGAAATGAAGTGTATAACATAAGAATTAGAAAATATTCAAAACACTAAATCAATGATGACAATTAGAAAAATGGTTCACATACACTTAAACCAGTGCGAATATATTCAGCCGAATCATCAAGTTTAGTTAGTTTTCTGTTATCCTCGTCCACAACTGGATCAGAATTAACAAAATAATGCTCTATCTCTCCTCTGACCTCTTCCGGAATTTTAGATAGTTTCCTTGTCAGTTTATTCATCATGACCCAAACACTGTAGAACATCAAAAGCAAAAGCAACAAATCAGAAATTGCAAAGGTGCTTCGTGTATAACTTGAATATCCAATATGTAATTTACTGCTACACTTAAATCTCAAACTGATTTGACAAAAGCAAACTGAATATTCAATTATCAATTTTTGTAAAAAAGGATAAACTAAGATTAGCATACACATAACTTAGTAAAGCTTGCAAGATTAAAAACAGTGGCCAGTCACAAGGCATGCACATTCAGATTCAGAAAACATTTTCAACATATCTTATGGCCAGTGAAGAAAGGAGCAAGAAAGGTTCTGAGTTGACTTTTACCTGGATGCTCTTGTCAAGATTTCCCCTGTTTTGGCGTCCCGCACAAACCAATCACGACGCATACCATTTTTTCCTGCCGCAGAAACCCAAGTGTCTACTTGAACAACATCACCCCTGAAGCAAATATAGATTCACTCAACTTGTGGTGAACAGATACAAAATATTCCAAAAACATAATTTCGAGCATATACAACAAGTAACAAAACAATTTGCAAAGTACAGACGGTGTAAGTCGCTTCTTTCAAAAGTTTACATGTTCACTTTTTACCAAAATATGTAGCTAGGCTAACTCAAGAAATCTACAAACTTTTTATAAAAGTAGGTCAGCAAATTTAGAACTAACACCATATTATATTTCATAACCTGTTACAGCCTAAAGACAAAGGAAATCCCAAAATTCATATGTATAAAGCTTATAAAGCTCCTGAGACAAAAAGTTTAGCGATAGAAGAAAAGCAGAAGTACAAAAAATTCAGCAAGAAATGGTTGACTCGTCATTCATAAATTTAAAATCACCAAGATAGAAATAGAGACAGCAGCTGAACAAAGGTATCGGCACATTTAACAAATCAAAAAGGTTAAGACTAACCACGTCGGATAACGATCAACCACGACCTGCATCCGAGTGACAACCCATATCAAGTTCTTTTTGCACATTTCTGGCGTAGAACCAAAGCCATCACCAAGAAGCCCGGCAGTCTTAACATGATTAAGTGCAGTTTCCTGTTATCAAAACAAATATTTAAGATAAGTGCGAACAACCCACAACAAATTTGTTACATAAAGTATAAAATCAATATCTCACTTTTATGAGCATACCTGCAAATGATTCATTAACGTCTCTATAGACGCAGTTTTATCCGCACCTATTTCGTACGATCTAATCGAAAAGTTTTGGCGAAACACAAGACCATCCTGAACAATTTTCCCTATACCAAAAGGGTCAACAAGCATATCAGGTCGTCTTGGCTTCCAATCAAGCATCATCCACTGCTTCTCAGCAGCAAGGAAAATGGTGGTAACGGCAGCAAGAAGCATGCTCCAGTCAGGCAACTGATTGATGAATGTCCTTGGGTGATGTTGTGATGGTGAATCATTTTCAACCTTCACCGGCGCAGTTGTAACCGCAGTTCCATTGATTTTGGAAGGTGCTGCATTTGCTTTAATGTTTAATCCATTAGAGCTTTGCTTGGATTTGAATCCTCCAAGGTTAGCAGAACTAACTCCATGTTTGGAGGATTTTCCAACACTGTCAGTTGAAGATGATGATGTAACAGGAAAAAACGAAGATGTTGCAGCAGTTGCAACCATGTTGATTTTTACACCTGCATGCAAATTTAAAACAACACTTAATTATAATCATAAACCATAATAACATCAACAAAACAAAACAACAATTCAGATTTTTTTTTATTAATTTAGTAATAACAACAACAAAAAAACAACAATTTGGCCATAAAAAAAGAAATAACGATAATAATTATTAATTGATTAATTAATTAATGTCCTCTCTCTCAACCACCTTGAATTTAAGTGATTATACAAAGTTAGGACATAATTTTTTAATTTTTTTGTAATTTTCTTTTTTGGGTGATAAAATTATTAAGAAAGAAAATCAACTTCAGACACAAATTGCGAAGCAAAATGTTGTCGTTGCAGATCTGATTTTGAAAGTCCCAAATGAAGCTCAGGCAAAGAAAAATTCATTCAAATAAAATAAAAAATTTAACAAAAAAAAAAAAGGCACGAAAATTATGACAATATATGCAAGAAAAGCATATCATCATATTTTTTTTGTTTCTTCTATGAAGCTGGTGGAGGTGAATGAGAATGAGAAGGAATAAAACGCAGCGTTTTGGTACCTTAAAGAATGAGAGAAAATGAAACAAGAGAATAGAGTTGAAACAGGTCTCTATTATTGTTTTTGGAATTAGAACCCAAAAAGTGTGAAATATGTAGATTTTGAATTTTGAATATGGAAAGTAGAAAGATGAAGAGAAGAGAAGAGAAGAGGAGAATAATAATGTTTGTTTGTGTGTTAGGGCCAGCAAGCCAGCGATGTGAGTGAGTGGCACAGAATTGGCATCCAGCCAGCCACTTCGTTATATATATAATCCACCTGGCTATCCCGCCCGCCCCTAGCTTTTAAAGTTCTCTTTATTCAACTTCTATACTCTTCTATTTTATTTTCAACCTCTGCAATTTCTTTTTGGTTACAAAAATTTTAGGGTGATGGGATGGTGCGCAGTCTAAGGTAGGGAAGACCTTTGGGTTCAAAGAACACTTATAAGGGTATTTACATTTACCTCCCTCCAAAAACACTAGCGGAGCTCGAACCTAGGTTCTCTCGGATTCAAGACCTGTCACTTTACCACTAGACCAAGCCTTTGGAGTTTCTACCTCTGCAATTTTATTAACGAAAGAAAACATCTAAAAAGTTTGGGAGTTTGGGTTAAATAAGTTTTTAATCCATATAAAAATACATTTTCTTAAACAATGGTCATTTAAATGTTATTTTTTTGTTAGTATCTTTTGTCTTTTACTTTTAAGACAATTTATGCGTACATTTTAGGTTTTTTAATTAATTTTTGGAGACATATTGAGAATATTATACGAATTTATTTATTAAAAATATATTTTGTTTTTTAACTAAAGATGAAGTAAGTAAGAATTTTTAAGCGTCAAAACACACTATTATGAATTAAGGAACAATTTATCAAAGAGTTCAAAAATATGAAAAACATGAGTGTTTGAGAGAAAAGAATGATAAAGTTGTATACTGTGAAAAAATAGATTTATGATATATATATATATATATATATATATATATAAAATAAGAGTTAATAGTGCAAAGCACCCCTGTAATATAGGTCATTTTCGGTTTTCGCCATATAAAATTTTCGGTTTGATTTGCATCCTTATAAAACTTTTTTTTTCTTCCGGAAAACACCCCTCCCCCATATGACTGTACATATTTGCTGACGTGGTACACTGTGTGGCATGCTGACTGTGCATATATGCTTATGTGGCGTACTGACTGTATAATTAATTATATTTTTAAATTTTTTAAGGATACAGTGGCATTTGTGCCTATTTTTTTAAAAACATATAATATAAATTCATTTATATTATTTAGAAATAAAAATAATTTATAAAATTTGAAAATTAATTTTTTAAAATAAAAAAATTCAGGAAATTTTTTATTTACGGAATATTTTTTTATTACGAAAAATATTTTCCAAATTTTATATTATTTGTTTCAATTAGAAAATGATTTTTTTCTAAAATTTTAATTTCAAAAATGACTTTATAAAAATCAGGAATAAAATTATCGAAAAAAAATATGAAGTTTTCTAAATTTTTTAAAAAATTTGTATCTAGATTTTTAAAAATAAAATATTTTCCAGATTTGTAATTTTTGTAAAAAAAATTTAAAACTATTTTTTTTCGGAAAAAAAATCTGACTTTTTTTTAAAAAATATTTGTATTTGTTTTTTTCTAATTTTAAATTTTTTTATTTTGAAAATTAAGCTCCAGAATCTTTAAAAAAATTAATTTCGAAAAAAAACCGAATATTTGTTTTGATTTTTTTAATATTTGAATTTTAAAAAAAAACCGAAAATTTCAAAAAAGAATAATCGTTTTTTTTCTGATTTTTTAATATTTGAAAAAAAAATTAAGTTTTTTTTTTTGGAAAAAAATCTGAATTTTTTTTTGGATTTTTTTTATTTTTGAAAATTAATTACCAGATATTTAAAAATATAAAATCTGATGTGGACAACTAAAAATAAATAAAAAAGAAAAAAAAGCTAAGTCGGCGCCACATATGCACATTTGATGAGTTGGATGGAGGAGGGGTGTTTTTCGGAAGAGAAAAAAGTTTTACAAGGATGCAAATCAAACCGAAAATGATATATACTACAGGGGTGAAAAACACTATTAAC